>Ga0209061_1000113_pt1 | contig 276435 bp, 254 predicted proteins | sample Coa_R1_10_FD_187157 | JGI IMG/M metagenome (GOLD analysis project Ga0209061, IMG submission 187157) | Surface soil microbial communities from Centralia Pennsylvania, which are recovering from an underground coalmine fire - Coalmine... | ecosystem: Environmental > Terrestrial > Soil >... | reverse complement strand
GAGCTGAGAACCTGCCTTGCACCGAAGAACAACACTATGGCTATCCCGATAGCCTCGATTATCTGCACCATGCTGTTATAGAAGGCCGAAAGCTTGGAGGCCCTCAGGTTGGCTACGAGGTTCTCGGTGTTAACCCTGTCAAACCTCCTAGCCTCCTCCTCTTCACGGGCAAAACTCTTAACAACCTTTATCCCACCAACCACCTCTTGGAAGTTCGCGGTAACAGCCGCGATCTTCCTACGCGTCTCAAAGAACCTTTCACGAACCCTCTTCTGCATCACCGCTGAGAATAAGGCTAGCACCGGTATGATGCTAAGGGATACTAGGGTTAGGCTGGGGTCGAGGTAGACCATGAGACCAATAGACCCCACGATCGCGGTGAGACCCGCGAGCACCTGTGGTAGCTGGAATGTTAGGAAGTCGCTTAGGGCCTCCGCGTCGTTTGTAACGTTGCTGATTATCCTCCCACTCGGCTTCCTAGTATAGTAGGAGGCGTCAACCCTTTGGAGACTCTCAAAACACATGTCCCTCAGATCCTTTATCACCCTCTGCGCGAGGACGGGCATAAGGTAGGTCCTCCTACCCTCGAATGCGTAGTTGAGGAGGTAAAGCGCCGCGTATAGCCCCGCGAAGAGGTAAACACCGTGCATGTTCCTTGCTAGTATACTGTTCACAGCGAGCCCCAAAACGTAGGGGGAAGTCATCCCCACAGCTGTGCTCACAAATATGGTTACCGCGACGAAGATAACATCCCTCTTATACTTGAAGAGGTGTTGTAGGAGCCTTTTCGCCTTGGCGAAGTCACCCATATACTGCTTTTCTCCTTCCCGCTCAACGTATGGCCCCATCCAACCCATCTAGTCCACCTGCCCAGCGACACGTTGCCTTGCGCCGAAAAGCCGTGAGAACTCACCGTTTGACTGCATTAGTGTTCGTACGTCTCCATCCTCAACTATCCTGCCCTCCTTAAGCACAACAACTCTACCCGTCAGGTTGAGCATCGACAGCCTATGGGTCACAAGTAGCACTGTGCACCCCTTAAAGCGTAGCCTAAGGGCGTCCTTGATGGCCATTTCTGTCTGCGCGTCTAGGTTGGATGTTGGGTCATCCAGTATAAGGATCTTCGGCTTGGAGAGTATAGCTCTCGCTATGGCCACACGCTGCCTCTGGCCTCCTGAGAGTGTTATCCCCCTCTCACCCACCATCGTGGAGTAGCCTTCGGGGAGACTCTCTATGAACTCGTCTAGCCTAGCGATCCTAGCCGCCTCCCTGACCTCCTCGGGTTTAGGGTCGGATGCTCCAAGAGCTATGTTGTCGTATATTGTGCCGCTGAATAGAACTATGTCTTGAGACACGTATCCAATCCTTCTGCGTAGGGACTTGGTGTTATAGCTTTTGACGTCGACGCCGTCGATGAGCACCCTTCCCCTGTCTGGGTCGTAGAAGCGTGGCACAAGCTGCACGAGGCTCGACTTACCAGAGCCCGATTCACCAACTATGCCCACAACCTCCTCAGGTGCCACCTTGAGGCTAACACCCCTTAGTACCTGTTTTCCACGCTGACTCAGCCAGACGTCCTCGAACACAACCTCACCCTTTATGTTGCCCGCATCCACGCCCTGGGTATTCTCGTTTGACTCATCCTGGGAGTACATCACCTCAATTAGCCTCTTCATCCCAGCCATAGCGTTCTCGAAGAGCACGACGAGTTGACCGTAGAACCTTATGGGTGAAAGTATTAGTGTGTACACGTATATCGCGGACTCAAGCGAGCCTATGGTTAGCCCGCCAACCGTGTAGCCGAAGCCCCCATACACTAGGAGTGAAGCGGTGGCCAGGCTCACCACTAGGCTCAGAAGCGGGTTTATTATTGAACGTATACGTGAAACCTCAACATAGTTTTCGAGGTAATCCTGTGTGAGGGACCTGAATACATGGGACTGCCTTTCCTCCGCGTTATAAGCCCTCACAACCTTATAGCCCAAAATATTCTGCTGGAGCCAAGACGTCATTGCACCATACTTCAACCTTATCTTATCCCATAATGGCTCCTGCTTCACCGCTAAGATGACAGTGAGCGTTAAAAGCACGGGTACAGTTGCCAGAAATATTAGAACGAACTTCGTGTTGATCGTGTAAAGCGTGTAAACAGCCAAAACCAGTAGGAAGCTCGTGGTAAGTAGCTGAGGCAGACCTATGCCGAGAACCCTCCTCACAGCCTCAACATCCATGGTTGACCTACTCGTGAGGTCGCCGCTCGAAACAGATTCGTGAAACCTGAAGCTTTTAGATTCAACCGAAGAAAAAAGATCCCTTCTCAGGTCGTAGGCAACCTTCTGAGCTATCCACTGCACACCATAGCTCACCACGAACTGGAAAACAGCCGACACAACGGTGACCCCTATTATCATTAGGGCGAAGTTGAGTAGCAGGCTCTCCTTTCCACCACCCACAGCCGTGTTCACAGCGTCGCCAAGGAGCACAGCCACGTAGAGCCTGAGCTGCGTGGATACATAGGCGGCTATTATAATGCCCACTAAAACATACCAGTAGCGCGTCAAGTAACTCAAAAAAACCTTTACAGGTCTCAAAAAAACACCGTGAAAACTCCCCCACAACCCTATTTTAAGGTTATGCGGGAAGGTTAACCCGAAGAGAACCCAAAAAACCCTTTGATAAAATATGCATAAACACTCGTCGCACGGCTTAAAATGTTGAAGGCGAGTTTGACGGGTAAAACCAACACGTTCTGATCCCATACCTAAACATCTGAGGAGGCTTCACAGCTGGCTCTCATAGTCAAAGCAAGCTCTAAGAGAAACCAGAGGCTCGTGGATAATACTAGGAGTAACTTCCAATGCGATAAAGATGTGAAGGGAAAATCCTCAACAGCATCATCCATTTTGTCAGTGCTCACTACGAGTGGGTCCCTTCTCAAATCGAGGCGTGTAGTACATTAAGACCATAGGTGGACTTCTTCAGTGTAAGGCTGGGGTTGGGTTGAAGCCGTCGGACAGGGTGTTCACCCATCCCCCTGTGCGTCCCACTGCATGACGAGTTTTTTGTCTCAACCCTAATCATGAGAGAAGGACTATGCCGGTGATGCATGCGTGAAGCACTCACAGGCGACTATACCTCTAAGCGGTGCAAGGTTTATTTTAGCCGTGTGGCTATAAGTGGCAGATGGCCGTTTTCCCTAGCACGGAGTGGTTGGATAACTACGTTGAAGCCTTGAATGGTAATCCAGAGTTCTCAAGAAGCACAAAGGGTTGGGTATGGGTTATACTCTTCATAGTTGGAGAGGATGATGTAAAACATTCTCCTGGTTTCATTATAGAAATAGCTGATGGAGTGTGTCGTCGGCACAAATACTTCGTGGATGTAGGTGGTGTAAATGCGCCGTACAGGATTTGGGGTCCCAGACAGGTGTGGTTAGACCTTATTCAGCGTAGAATCGACCCCACCAGGGCTCTGGGTCAAGGTAGAATCCATGTATCCGCTAATCAGGCGACGCTTGGAAGATTTGTTGAGACCGCCAAAACCCTCCTCAGCTGTCTAGGTGCAGTCCCAAGCGACACATAGAATTGCTATCATAGGTGGGAGTGTAAACAAAGAGTTAGTGGTGGGCTTATCCACGGTATGAGTGGAGTGTCCTAAACGGATGTGTGTTTCAGCACTGTTATGATATCGTTCATGATCGCTGAAACGGTTTGTGTGCCTGCGCCGTGGCCCACAAGTGTGAGCTCTCCTGCTAGGTCTGATTCGAGGTAAACCGAGTTGAGTGTGCCATGTACACATAGGGGATGGTTGATTGGCACCAGTCTAGGTGCCACTTCAACTCTGTCAGCCACTGTTGCCACCAGCTTTATAGTGTACCCCGACCTCTTCGCTAACCTTATCGCATCAGCGCTTATGGTTTCGATGCCCCGTGTTTTCACATCCCTGAGTTTCACGTGTTTCCCCATGATGGCGTTTGCCAGTATGACTGCCTTACACGCGGCATCGTGGCCCCCTATGTCTATTGAGGGGTCACGCTCGGTTAGACCCCGCTCCTTTGCCTCTTTGAGTGCTGCCTCAAACCCTATCTCTTCGAAGTGCATTCTCGTGAGGATATAGTTTGTTGTGCCGTTGAGTATTCCAAGCATCCTCATTATTCTGTCAGCCTGTAGGCATTCGCGGACGAGGGAAAACAATGGAACCGCTCCCGCCACTGTTGCCTCGTAGAGAAGCATTACACCGTGCCTTTGGGCTTCCGCGTTGAGCTCCCAGTAAGCGTGGGCCAGCGGTCCTTTGTTCGCCGTCACCACGTGTGAACCCATTCTAAGCGAGTGTTGTATATGCGTCAAACCGGGTTCTCCGTCCACTATGTTTGTAGGTGTCAACTCCACGACCAAGTCGGGCGAACACTTGTCTAATAACTCTAGACTTGTCCCACCGAGTGTGAATCCTGGGTAACCCCCGAGTCCACCTGAGCTGAGGACACCCTGTAACGGGAGCCCTTCGCTTGAGTACGCATAACCCGAGCTGTTGGAGACACCCACTAGGCGGAAGTGGGGGTCTAGGGCTTTGATGGTACCCCATTTTTCAACAACGCTTGCAACAAGGTTTCTACCAAGGAAGCCGTACCCCACGATGGCCACATCCATACCTATCCACCACTTTATAGGATGGGTTTCAGCAGTGTGAACCCATGGTTGTCACACATCTCCTCAAGCCTTTTTAAGAGGGTTCCCACTTCCCTCTCAGGTGCCTCAAGCTCAACCTTAACACACCTCTGCTGGGATGAAGAGCCCGCGACCTCCATTCTACTCACCCTGAGCGTGTCAAGGTAGTCAAAAAACTCGCTGATGGATGCATCACCTATAATCATAACCGTGAAGCTAGACTTCCTGAAAACCTCTTTGACCTCGAGCACCTCGGCGCCCATCTTCCTCAACTCGTCCAACACCACACTAATTAGAAGAGTATCGGGAAACTCAACAACCACGCTCACGGGCACATAAACATCACCCACCCTATCCCTCTCATGGATAATCGACACAATGTTCCCACCCATCTTCGCGATCGGCTCAAGCACCCTCAGTAGCTGCCCTGGGGTGTCTGGTAGCGCAAATGTTAGGCTGTAACGCATACGCAAACTAACCCTTGACGTTTTCTTATGGTTTACTCTTTTCACCCCGCTCCACCCGCCCGCAAAGCTTTTCGACCGCCAGCCTTGGTTGACCGCTTTTTAATCGGCAAGCTTATCTTGAGCTTCAATCTAAAAACCCTTGATGACCCTTAACCCTTCACTCGACGAGGCTCCACTACGCAGGTTTCACTGGGTTCTGTCAAGCCTCGCGGCCATGGGTACATTCATCGACGGCTACGACCTCTCTGTGATATCCTTCCAAGCACTCGTGATCTCTAGCGTATTCCACTTCTCAGTTAAATCCAACCCCCTGCTATACGGCCTCCTACTCACAAGCGCACTCATAGGCATGGCTATCGGCGGCGTGAGCTTCGGTTGGTTGGCGGACAGATTGGGTAGGAAAACAATGTTCCTAGTCGACCTACTCTTCTTCATCGTATTCACAGCACTCTCAGGCTTAGCGCAAAACGTATACCAAGTCATAGTCTTTCGGACACTCATGGGTGTGGGAATCGGCGCAGACTACCCAATAAGCTCAACCATAATATCAGAGTTCGCACCTGCAAAGCGGCGGGGGGCTCTACTCATGTATGGGATAATGTTCTACTGGCTTGGAACCCTACTCGCAGGCGTGGTCAACTTCGCAACACTAGGCCTCGGCGAAGACTTAGCTTGGCGCGTATCATTCATAGTGGGCGCGGTGATAGCCGTCCCCGTTGTTGCCGCGCGAGGAGTGATGCCAGAGTCGCTTAGGTGGCTTGTTAAAAACAACAAGATGGATAGGGCGAATAAGGTGGCTGAAAGGCTAAACGTGAGTATAACTCAGGGTGCGGGGAGGGTTAAACACTCCGCGGGGGACCTCTTCCACCACTACTGGAAGGCGACGCTCTTTGTGCTCGTGGTCTGGTTCGCGTTTGACATAGGGTCATACGGTCTGGGCTTCTACACATCAACCCTATATAGGGAGTATGGTATAAACAGCTTGAGCCGCATAGCCCTCTTCGGAGTAGTATCAGCACCCTTCCCCATCCTAGCCTACCTCGCCCTGATAGCCATGGTTGACAGGGTTGGGCGTAGAAAGCCAACCCTCATAGGGTTCGCTGTGATGGCAGCCGTGCTCCTCCTACTTCCGAGTCTGATCGAGCGTAACCCGCTAACCCTTCTACCGCTATTCATAGTTTACTCTTCGTTCGAGCAGTGGCCGGGTGGACTACTCAGTTTTGCTTACTCCTCAGAGCTCTTCCCAACAGAGATAAGAGGGTTCGCCCAGGGGTTGGCGACCACTATAAGTAGGCTAGGAGCCGTGCTCGGCGTGCTCCTCTTCCCAATAATATCCCAGCGAGGCTTAACTTATGGGACACTCTTCTTCGTGGTCTTCATAGTACTAGCGTTCGCATTATCCTACGTGTTGGCCCCAGAGACAAGGCAGCTCCCCCTCGACGATGTTAGCTCCACAGAGCATCACCAAACGTGAAGAGCTCTGAGTCGTCTCCCACCACCCAGTGTGGTGATTGTCGGATTGGCTGAATAGGCTTTTGTTCCCCCAATAGTAATAGTGAATGGGGAGCGTAGTGAATGCAGATTGTGTTTTCTGCTCAATAATATCTGGTAGGCTTCCTAGTACGCGTGTTCATGAGTCGGATAACTTCGTGGTTATAAGGGATATTAACCCTGTGGCGCCAGTGCACCTCTTGGTGATACCTAAAAGACACGTGGAATCGGTTTTGGGTGTTGGCGACGACTTCCCAGCCGGGGAGTTTTTCGATGTGGTTAGGCGTGTGGCTGAGCAAGAGGGTTTGAGGAGGGGTTTCAGACTGGTTGTCAACACTGGTATAGAGGCTCAGCAGAGTGTGCCCCATATGCACGCCCACATCCTGGGTGGTAGAAGCTTCACTTGGCCGCCTGGCTGATTAGAGCGCCCGTGGCAGAATTATTAACATGAGTATTAACCCAAACACTATGGCTGATAGGAGCTGTGTTGCGCTCTCAGCCTTCTGCTTTGACTTGTACACCTTCAGGAACACCTCCCTTATCACTTGGCCGCCGTCGAGTGGTGTTGCTGGCAGCGCGTTGAAGACTGCGAGGTTTATGTTTATCCACCACAGCCAGAATAGGGTGTTGGAGATGCCCAACCATCCCGGTATACTTGAGGTGTAGAGTGTATGGATGCTTGGATTGAGGGGTGTGGGTTCGATTGTCGCCGGTACGAAGTATACAAGGAGGTTTGATGGGTGACTCCACTCATCGAGTGTGGTTTGGGCTTGGAAGGGTATGAATCCTAGTAGGGCAGTGGATGTGTTGAGGGGGTTGGCCGCTAGCACCGCGTACACTGTTCTCCCATCCGCGAGCACAACGGAGACATTCTCACCGGGTCTTAGAACGGTTGCTTCGAGTCTTGATAGTACTGTAGTGTTGGGTGTCAGGTAACCCTGGATCTCCTTTATAACGTCCCCGGGTCTTATACCCGCGTGTTGGGCTGGGGAGTTGGCTTCAACTGAGAAAACCGCGACGCCGCTGGCCGCCAACTGTGTGGTGTGAACCGTGGGCATAATCACCAATACGAGTAGCGCTAGGGTTATGGCTGCGAGTATGACATTCGAGGCTACACCAGCAGTGAAAACTTCCATCTTCTGGGAGAAACCACTCGCCTCTATCTCGCTCTCGGAGGGCCTCACGAACGCGCCGAGGGGTATAAACAGGAAGAGTATTACACCCGCACCCTCAACGCTTATGTTCTCCCTCCACGCCATGACGCCGTGGCTCACCTCGTGCACACTCACGGCCACAACAAGTCCGATTAAACCGTAAACTAGGGGTACATAGGGGTTGACCCCTGGGATTAAAAGGTAGCTTTGGATTGGGAGGCTCCCCTCAGCCTGCCTGACGGCTTGGCTGAAAATGTTCGCGGCAAGCGTGCTGAGTAGGAGGTAGAATGCGAAGAGTAGCAGGGCCACGAATACTGGTACACCCAGGTAGCCGAGGAGCCTGGTTGCCCTATTCTTGGAGAGGCGCCTTATGAGTTGAGCCGCACGCTTGCTCTCAATTATAAGGAGGCCATACTGGAATTTGACGCCGCCTCGGGGTTTGTTGGAATCTTGGTTCTCCGTGTTCACACCTAGTTTGATTCTAGGTGAAACTTAAGGTTGCCGAGCGACACGCCGGTAATGCTTATCTATTTTCCATTGATAATATAAGCGGGGCACTCTATAGCCATGTCTTCAAAAAAGCAGCGGGGCATAGTGGGAAGACTCCTCACACTGGCATTCAGGCAGGAAGTGTTCATAACCGCTGTGAACGCCCTAGTGGGGTGGGTTGTCTACAATGTGCTAATAGACATATATGGTTTCAGCTGGCTACACGCAGCGGTGTTTGGTTTAGTGGGATACGTTGGCCAAGTGTTGATGTTCAGATGGATGCTCTCATTTATGCGCCAAATCGAAGAGGAAGCCACTATCCGCATAGAGAAACAGAGAAAGCTCACAGAGTATATAAACCAAGACGACGACCCCCAACAAGGGAAGGAAGCTCAGGGTTAACCAACCATTGGCAACACATTCGGCTCACAGTTGATACAACCCCGCGTCCTCGTTAAATGCGGCCGCATATAGTGGAATACTTTTGATGAGGTGCTTATTCCACCCAACGCATATACACTGTGTGAACTCTGGCACCAAGGATTCAGCGGATGAGTTGGATATAGTTGAGCTAGCCCAACAGCTCGCTAGATCCCTTAGTGATAGACTCGACCGGAGAAAATATGTGAAGCTGGAATCTTTTATCTCGTATGATAAAGAATCCCTTAAGCGAGTGTTTGATGTCAGGATCAAGTTTCCACCTTCTAGGGACATGGAGGCTATAGCATTTAGTGCACTAGTCGGAGTTACCGCTACGCTCAGCGTTGCACGCGACATAAAGAATGGGCTCGCAGCACACGCTAAAGGGTTGTATAACGCAACCGAGAATGTTGTTCTAGGATTATTCGGGTTTAGGGCGGGTAGGCGAGCTTTAAGCAGAGATGGGTAAAGCCCTCTTTTCTGTTACCTCTACACCCCAGAGCTCTAGGTTTCTGATGTCTGCTTTAAAGCTCTGTGAAAGGTTGCGTTTAATCTGGAGGGCGACTAGCCACTCGTAGAGTGGGTGTAGTTTAGACTGGAACATAAAGTGCCACGTCTTGGTGACCAGCGTGCCCTGCCGCACGGGTCGGAAGACGTACCTTACCAGCGCTGGGTCTGCTTTGAACATTGGCTCACTTATAGAGTTGATCGAGAACTCTATAACACGCTCTGGGTTTAACACGGCAACTCCCTCGAGGTTTACGGGTCTTCCGAGAAGCTTGTATTCAGCCTTAAACTGCATCCTGTTACCCAGTTTGCTTACAACTTGGAAATTTGACCAGTTGGGCTGACCCCTGTTCTTTTCGAAAACCCACAAGTAGAACTCGAAGGCCTCCATGGGTTCTAATCCGAGAATTGCGCTTGAACGCACAAACAACTGGGCTCACAAAATATTCGTGTTTTAGGTTATAAATCCTTCGGGACGCTTTTTCACACTGTGACTAACTCACTCTTTTTCGGATTTGAGCTCTCTGACTAGTTTCTCAGCGGTGTCCACAGCCCTCTTGTACATCGTCTGAGTGATGTAGCCTTTGTGTATCGCCTCTTCAAGCTGCTCCCTATCCACCATCTTTACCTCGCCATGGGATTTGACCACGTCGACGAAGAGGTCTATGTACCTTATGAACACCTTGGAGGCTTCGGGTGGAGTACATATGTTGGCGTATTTACCGATTTCAGCCCCATCCCGCCTAAAATATGTCGTCACATAGTACCACTCATTCAACTTGAATTCCGTTATAGCATAGTCACCTATACGCCTCTCCGCTTCTATACCATCATACTCACCCCTCGACTTTATTGGGCGTTTAACTATTATCGTGTCCTCGTCACTATGAAGCACGTATCCAGATGAGAGCTCCACATCGTTGCCATCCGGCTTCATGTGGAAAATCTTCACTTCCTCCCCACTTCTAGGATACACACCCTTCACCACGGTGTCCTTTAGATACTCGTCCAACTTGTCTTGGATGTGGTCTCTAACGGCCTCCGCGAAGTACACTAGGGCCGAGTACTCTGGGCCGAGTGACTTGAGATAGTGGTGGCCGCGTATTGTGGGCGTGATCTTAGAGCGCCACGCGTCGAGCAACTCTTTAGCTTCTAAACCAAACACTAGCTCCACATAGTCTTTACCAGGTAAAACACACCTGCCGTCAGGTATTTCCGGTGATGTAAGCATCTCCTCCAAGTCATTGGCTTTAGAGGCAACCTGAGTGTTCTCCTCATCACTCGCACGCCTACGCCACCTCCAACCGCTAGGTAAAGGTGGGTCCTCTATCAGTCTACCAGTCCTCTCAGCCTCAGCACCCCCAAACCTGATCCTGACAGCGGGAGTCACCAGTAGCTTCGAAACGCTCCTCGCGTAACCAGTGACCTGAACCAACCCAACGTCATCACCCCTAGTTTTAAGCAGCCCCCTGCGATCCTCAAGCTCAAGAATTATCCCATTCCTAATACGCTCAACTATACTCGGCTTGAACACCGCACCATAGGCCTTTGGTAGATAAAATTGTGCAACCGTCCCAAGCTCCTGAACGATCGTATCAGCCACTGTTTTAGCCTGATCACCAATCACGATAACCCCCTGCCACCTAGACATATCCTTTATGACCACGTCTGGCTCATCCTTACCCGCGCCTTCACCCCCCAACCTCTCCACAAGCGTGTTTGAAAGCTTAGTCGGCTGGTAACCTCTGTCGAGAAGCATCTTAGAAAGTGCTGATGAGTATATTCCACTTACTGTAAACTTCACAATGCTCACATAGAACAAAAAACTTTGTTCTATAAGTGTTTCGGTCTCAAGGAGATACCCAGATAATGGCTTCTTGACCCTGCGCCCCAAGACTAAATGAGCACTAAACCGTACGCGTTGCCTGCAAGCGTCCTGTGTTCGTATTGAATCTCTGTCTGTCTATATTATTGGTGTTATGACGGGTTGAACCGGGTTTTCGGATTGGTTTATACCGTAAACAACTGTGTGCGGCTTTACACCATACATTAGGCCGACTCCGTGCTTCATAGTTATTTTTATGTGCACGTCGCTCACGGTTTGTATCTTCTGTTTGAGGTTTGATTCCTCTCGGGTGACGAAGATTATTGAGTCTCTTAGGAGTGACAGCCTGGATATGCTTATCGCGGTGAGCTCTGTTAGATAATCCATTTTGGTTGCGAACGTTGTTTCAAACTGGCTTATATCGATGAACCCTATGACGCCCCCATCTTTAGACCTCTTTTTAGCTCCTCCCCACACCCTGAATATGCTGGCCATGAGTTGCTGTGGGTCGTCAATTGTGAGCTGCCTCACCACGGAGTCTTCAGGGTCCTTTTCTGGTACCACTAAGCCGTGTAACTGTTCGAACACTATCATCCTGACCTTCTCCGTTAGGCTTGACCACGGCATAACCGACTCATATTTGCGTAGGAATAGGATGGGGTCAACCCCACTTGGCGGCACTATTATGGCGCGCCTTTCGCGTGCCAGCTGGTTTAGAACACACCCCATACCTATGGATTCCGCTAGTTCAAAGGGTGCGTCAGCGGACAACTCGATTAGAAACATCGAACCCCTCCTCACACCCCCGAAGAGTTGATTGAGCTGGGCGGTGCCCAAAGAGAAAACATCTCCATCCTCCTCTGCTAGTGTGATGCGTGATTTTGTGAAGTCTGGGCGCTTATACACATCCATTGTGCGCATCTTCGCGTCGTGGAGGCTGATTAACTCGTGGTTCCTCCATATTGGTTTCCCTCTTAGCTTGTGGGTAATCATTTCCCGTATGAGTCTACCATCAAGCTCCCCCGTCTTCATCTCCACGATTGCGTCAACAAGAAAGTCTAGGTTCGTGTGCTCAACACTCTCACCCACAAACACTAGGCTTGATTCCGAGGATGAGGCAAGTGTTATTAAGACCTCCTCTGTCTTAAGCCTTTCAACTTCATTCATCTTCTTGGCGTAGGCATCCCAGCTATCCAGGACAACTATGGGGGGCTTCCTCCTAATCGATTCAAAAACTTGGCCTAGAAAATTCTCCGCCAAATCGAGTCTAGTATCGATGAAATTCTTCTCACCCAGAATCCGATCAATATCGACGAACTGCTTCCTCATTGATTCATCTGAAACCCTCGAAGAAAAATATATTCCCCGCCCTCCACCCACCGTATTCAATAAATGCAAGGCGAGCGTCGTCTTACCAGAGCCTGGCAAACCCTTTATTAGAAGCGTTCTACCCCCCTGACGCAAATAATCAGCCAACTCATCTATCATGTTTGGTTGTAAGGCGCTGTTCTCCAAGTCAATATCATTTTAGTAACTATTAATATGTAATATTTTAATATTTCGTAGAAACAGTCGCCATGGCATATCCATTAAAATTAAACATTAAGAACTTGTACCATATAATTCCTGATAAACATTGAAACCCAGCCCTTTAAAGCGGGGATAACGAGGATATAAATACACATGTATAAGCAATATTCGGCTTACATGTGGGAACCACAAATACTTATGCAGAGTCTTGGGGTGGACGCGGGGAAGGCCGCTCTCGCAGTTCCAGCGTACAACACCTCCCATGAATGCTTCCAGTGCGGGGAAGTCAGCCAGAATTTAACTTTGGAGGACAGGGGTGTCCCATTGTCCCCACTGCGCCTTTACCCTAGGCTGGGATCTGAACATCTGCTTGGTTCTTTTGAAGCGTGCAGGTGGGGTGGGTGCCATCCGCCTCCTAGGTGTGCGCGGCTGGGGAGCTCCAACCAATACCTCCCCCACCATCCCTAGGGTTGGTGGGGAGGGGGAGGCATGTTGGTGAGGCTGTGAGCCGGGAAGCTCCCCTCTCCCTAATGGTGAGGTGGCTCACCCAGTCTTTTCTTTAAGGCTTCAAGGCACGTTGTGCAGCAGGCGTAGTAGGTTTTCCTACCCTTCTTGTAAATATAAGGCTGCTCTAGAATCTGCTTCCCACACTTATCACACATGAGGGGCACGGGTGATCCAACCGTAGGTCTGTAGGCTTGCACGGCGACCATATACTCGATGGGTCTACCTACATTCTCGAAAACCCTTTTTAGATCCATTAGGCTTGAAGCTCTGAACACAGCCAGATAGGTGCCATCCAGTAACTCGTATGATTCAAGCGTTTCAGGCCTGCTTTGAAACCTTGCGAAAACCCTGAACCCATCAGTATAGTTTACCTCCACCGTGAACCTGGATATTACCCCCCGCCTAACCAGGGAGTCTATAACCCTCGACACTGTGGAGCGGCTCACACCCAACTCTTCGGCTAGTTTTGCAACTGGTGTGCGTGAGTCTTCATAAAGCCTATTGAGCACCTTGACCTCTATATCCGAAAGATTCCTAGCAAAATCAACCATTTTAAAGTATTATTATAGGCAGTTTGACGCAAATAAGTCTTATTTCAGTGTCAGCCGTATATGATTTATGATTGACCCAGTCTGCGGTATGAATGTGGAGAAGGGTGAAATCAAGTCACTCTATAAGGGTAAGACCTACTACTTCTGTAGTAAGGGTTGCAAGACAAGGTTTGACCGTGACCCAGAGAAATACCTTAAAGGTGGACCTGAGGGGATGAGTGATCCCTAGGTCTGGATCAAACACGGGTAGGGAGGATTCTGAGGAGCTCAAAATAGTGGGTATGCACTGCGCCACGTGCACGGCGAGCGTGGAGCGAGCGCTTCGCAAAGCCGGAGGCGTGGTCAACGTCTCAGTAAGCTTGGCTTCGGAGGAGGCGGTGGTGGAGCACAGGGGTACCCCCACCTCCAAACTTGTGGGCGCGGTGAGGGCGGCTGGATACGATGTTGTAACCTACATTGCAGCGTTTAAACTCAAATCCATCAGCGCGGAGGAGCTAGGCAGGCTGGCCGCTAAGCTTGAGGCTCAGAGGGGTGTTGTTAGAGTTGAGGTGGACTATACCTCTGACACGATAAGGGTTGAATATAACCCCCTTACAACCGGTCCAGACCAGCTCGAAGGGATACTCCGCGGCTGGGGTTTAGGCCCGACTCGGATAAGCGAGCAGCTCTCCGCGCCGGACGTGGTAGCAGCCTCTAGGACGCTTAGAGCATACTCCCTCAGGCTACTTGTTGGCGCTGTATTCACTTCGGTCACATTGTTGGCTGCGTACACACACCAGCCTCTACTCGCACTCATGGCTGCATCACCCGTACAGTTCTATAGCGGGTGGGTTTTCCATTTGGGTGCACTTCGGGCGCTCCGTAACCGTGTCGGTAACATGGACACCCTTGTCTCACTCGCCTCTAGCATATCCTACTTCTATAGCTTGTATATGGCTGTTTTTAGGGGTTCGGCTGGGTTCGTGGATGTGGCAGCACTACTTGTAACGTTCGTGCTCATCGGTAAAACGGTTGAGGTGTACACGAAGACTAGGATGCTTTCAGAGTTCGCATCCCCACTGCCACAGGTTGCGGTGGTGATAAGGAACGGTGAGGAGCTCAAAGTGGACACCCGCGCAATCAGTGTTGGAGACATCGTGGTGCTCAGCGCGGGCGACAAGGTGGTGGTTGACGGTGTTGTCGAGGATGGGCACGCCGAAGTGGACGAGTCGGTGATAACAGGTGAGTCGAGACCCGTGGTTAAAAGGAAGGGTGACCCGGTATTCTCTGGTTCCACGGTGATATCTGGGAACGTGAGGGTGTATTCGACCAGGGTCGGCTCGAAGACGTATTTTGAGCAGGTCACGGAGGCGGTGAGGAGGGCTCAGGCTACTAAGCTACCAGTTCAGAGGCTAGTGGACAGGGTATCAGCCATCTTCACCCCACTTATCCTAGCGGCCTCGGCTGCAACATTCACAATCTGGTTACTAGTGCTCCACTCATCCCTCGGCGCTGCACTCACCTACAGTGTAGCCGTGCTCGCAGCCGCCTGCCCCTGCGCCCTCGGTCTTGCAACACCCATGGCCGTGAGCGTCGGCATCAGAAGGGCGTCCAAGATGGGTTTAGTGGTTAAGTGGGGTGAAGCGTTTGAAGCAGCACGTAAAACAAGTATAGTTGTTTTCGACAAGACGGGCACACTAACCGAGGACACATTTGAAGTTGAATCGTACACTGAGCGTGTGAAGGGAGCGCTCGAGCTAGCCGCCTCCGTTGAATCGAGGAGCCAGCACCCATACGCTCGAGCTCTTGTGAGCGCATTCGGTAAACACTTCGAGCCTAACGAATTCGACTCCTTCACAGGTGAAGGGGTAATGGGTGTGGTCGAAGGTAAAACAGTACTGGTGGGCTCGAAGAGGTTCATTAAGAACAACATAGACGACCACGAAAACACGGATTTCCAAGGCGACGGAGCCTCCGTGTATGTAGCGGTCAACGGCGAACTCGCTGCGGCGGTTAAATTCAAACCAAAGATAAGACCTGAGGCAGCTAGTGTTATCGAAACACTTAAGGGAATGGGTATCCGCGTGGTAATGGTTACAGGCGACTCGGAGGCTGAGGCTAAAGCGGTTGCCGGCGAGCTTGGGATAAGCGAGGTGTACGCCGAGGTTAAACCCGAAGAGAAGGCAGAAATCGTCTCGAAGCTCAGAGAAACGGGTGTGGTGATGTTCGTGGGGGACGGTGTAAACGACGCGCAAGCGCTCACAAGTGCGGATGTGGGTGTAGCCATGGGTACCGAGGTTGCTAAGGCCGCGGCGGACATCGTGTTAAGCTCCGGTGACCTGAGAGGAATCATCCGACTAATCGAGCAATCTAGAAGGGTGTACGCGAAAATCAGGCAGAACTTGACATGGGCTTTTGGCTATAATAGCGCCATACTGCCAGTGGCCGCAGGGCTACTCGCACCTTACGGTCTAAGCCTCCAGCCGGAGTGGGCGGCGCTTGCAATGTCCTTAAGCAGCGTGCTTGTTACCCTGTGGTCGAGGGTGTGAACACTGCAAAACGTTTTTCGTGTTCTGCACGTATATTGTTAAAATTGGTGGAACACGTCTTAGTGGCCGACTTCAGGGAGAAGGATTCTTTACTAGTTAAGCTACTCATAGAGCTGGGCGTTGAACCAGTATTCGCTAATCTGAGTGTGGGCGACTACCTAGTGTCCAACACGGTCGCCATCGAGAGAAAGACTCCGGCTGACTTGGTTTCGAGTATTCTCGACGGGCGGTTCTCCGACCAACTTGAGCGACTAAAACAGGCGTACCCCCACAGCATACTCCTCGTCACGGGTGGCCTAAGCGGGGCTTTAAGCAGGGCTCCAAACCCTGGCATAGTCTACTCGAGGCTGGCGCTCGCCTGTTTAAATGGTACCAGTATCGTTGTTTTAGGCTCAGAGGGGGATGCGGCTCAATTTGTAATGTGGCTTGTGAAGGAAGCGAAGAAGAGTTGGGAGGGGTTTGAGCCTATGATTAAAAGGAAGCCTAAGAACCAGTCACCCTCAGAGCAAGTCTTCAATGTGCTCACAGCCATACCCTCAGTTGGTGCTAAACGGGCTGAGAAACTGATGGGTGCATTTCCAAACCTGCTCGCCGTGCTCCAAGCACCAGAGGAGAGGTTGGCCGCACTCGTTGGCTCCAAAGCCGCGAAACACATAAAGCGCGTGGCATACACCCAAATATCCCCCGCGGAAAGGCACACCAAGCTTACAGACTATATTCATGGAAACGACTAGGAAAAGCGGGGTGGTGCTTGCCCCAAACGCTGACTGCGACACCCAAGTTGCACCCTGGATAGGCTTATAGTTTTGTGCGGTGTTTGTTAATTATGTCAAGGTGGCTTAGTGAACTTGCGGCCAACGTGCCAGAGTACAGTATAATGGAGATAGCCAAGTATGCGAGCGCCTACAGGGCTGATGATATGGTTTACCTCAACATAGGTGAACCCGACTTTGATACACCTGGCCACATCCGTGAGAAGGCTATAGAAGCCATACAGTCAGGTAAAACCCATTATACCCCAGACTCTGGGATACCCGAGCTGCGTGAGGCCATAGCCAAGAAACTCAGGTCAGAGAATAACCTCAACTATTCAGTGGATGATATAACCGTGGTGAGCGGGAGTCAAGAAGGTATCTCAGTTGTGACTCAGGCTCTTCTAAACCACGGGGACGAGGTGATACTGAGCGACCCCTACTACCCATCATACACACAGAACATATGGCTTCGAGGAGCCAAGCCCGTGTTCGTCCCGCTAAGGGCTGAGAACGGCTTCCAGATGATGGCGGAAGACGTTGAAAAAGCGGTCACAGAAAAGACGAAGGCAATAGTGATTGTTTCACCAAACAACCCCACAGGGGGAGTACAGAGTTTAGAGGAGCTCAAGGCGATAGCGGAGGTGGCAATCAAACACGACCTCGTAGTCATATCTGATGAAATATATGAATACATTGTGTACGATGGGCAAACCCATCACTCCATAGGCTCGCTTCCAGGCATGCTTGAGAGAACAATCACCCAGAACGGTTTCAGCAAGTCATACGCCATGACTGGCTGGAGGATTGGCTACCTAGCTACACCAAGTGAGCTCACACCCAAGATCCAGGAAATCCACCGCGCCACCGTTATATGTCCACCCAGTGTTAGCCAGTACGCCGCCCTCGCCGCCATCACAGGCTCACAGGATAGTGTTAGGCGGATGGTTGAAGAATTCTCTAGGAGGAGGGAGTTCATAGTGAAGAGGCTGCGAGAAATACCACATGTAAACGTGGCCGCGCCAAGCGGAGCCTTCTACGCATTCCCAGACTTCAGCGCTTATACCACCGATGATAAGGCGTTGGCCAAGAACCTTATCAAACAAGCCCACGTCGTCACAGTGCACGGCTCAGGGTTCGGAGAGCGTGGCAGAGGACACCTCAGAATAAGCTTCGCAGCCTCACTCAGCAAACTCGAAGAAGGGCTCAACAGAATCGAAGACTACCTGAGAAAGAATTGGCCAGAAAAATTCAGGTGAGCTACACAGCCTTGCAGGGCGAAGCTCCCTGAATCATTCAACCACCATGCACCCTCTTTAGCCCAAAGGTTGGGGGAGGGGTATGGGGTACTCTCCTTTTTAAGATTGTGATGCGGAGTTTGCAGGTTTTTTCAGGCTGTGTTCTTAACAAAGACCCAAGCAATGGTTTTGATGCGTACGCCCGGAACCTATAGGTTCTTAACGTATACCCAAATCAGTTTCCGCACTTTGCTTTATGGATCCCCGCCCATATAACCTGAGTGAGCTAGGTTTTGGAGCCTTAATAAAAAGGGGGGTGGTTGATGGGCCTAAGCCTTATACTTGATCCTCGCAGCGTATAGGTAGCCGTCTCTACCCCTATACTTGACCACTATGTATTTGCCTCTCGTGGACACCTCGGGGAAGAGGTAGCCTAACTCTTCGAGTTGCTGCGCTGCCTCCCTCCTTTTACCCGCCCTGACGAGTTTCCTGACCATATCCTTGTGCTCCTTGGGGAGTGGAGGTGATGGCTTCGGTTTTATCTTTGGCACGTATTCTTCTTCGTCCCTATCTGCTTCGCTATAGCTTTGTGTCTCTACATTTTCAGGTTGGCTGGGAGCCTCTACTGGTACTGGCGGTGTGGCTATCATGGTCTGCAGGGAGCCGAGTAACACCTGTGGCTCATATCCATTCTTTGACGCTTCACTAGTTTTTGCCTCACCCTCAATGGAGGGGTCGAATGAAGTGGCTGTGCTCTTTTCAGCCTCCACTTGAGCGTGTTCCATGATTGAGCCAAGTGTTACCCCACGGCTCGCAGTTTCGGCGACACTTTGCGGGTTAGTCTTTGGGGGAGAGAACAGCTCCCTTATTTTCCTAGAGATTTTGGCGAACCATGCCGATATTCTTCTGAATAATCGGCCCATCAGGCTTGTTTGCCCCTGTGCTTGTTCGCCCACTGTTGACATATCCTGGTTTTAATATATCATGGTGGAGGTTAAGGAGTGCACCGAAACTGTTTTACTTCACTAACATACTAAGTGTGTTCGAGGATAATTTAACCCCCTCATGGGGGAGGGTGGCCGAAACTAAAAAAAGGGAGGTTTGCTCTTCACTCGAATTCCTTACCCAGCTGAGGGAACTTGGTAAGGGGTAGTTTTAGCTCGCTCTGAAGCTTCCTGATTCTCCTAGCATACTCAACCATCTTGTCCTTTTCGCCTTTAGCCTTGGCTATCTTGTATCCCTTCCAAGCTGCCTTCAGCGCGTTCCACGTCTGCCCAACAGTGTACTTCTCAGAAGACACCTTTATCACCTCATACTTCATCTACATGAAGGGTTATTTATTCTTTTTGCTCATGAAGTGATGGTGTGCGGATAACGCTTATCCACGCTTGTGGGCCATGCACACCATACTCTAAACCGGACACTATTCATGTAGTGGCATTGTCTGGATAAAGGTTCTCCGTGCTTAGAGAACACATCCCCATCCTGTCTAACCCGGACAAAGTACATCCGGTGATGCCGTACGGTTTTAGGTATAGGTGAGCGTAATATCCAAGCTTAATGGCTATATCATCCGGATCTAGTCTAGGGACCCCGTGAACTCTATGACGCGCTACTATAGGCTGATAATAAAGTAAATAGTGTAGATAGCACAGCTGGTAGGTAATGACTATTTCAGGTTTGTTCTAAACCTAAGAATGCTTCTCTCTATGGGGGCTCACTTGAACATTATTGTGGAAAGTCGATAAAATTAATTAGATATTTATTATTGATGTACTTAAATTTATATATTTCGTGTCTGGTATGTTTATGTCGCTTTTGGAAGAAGTTCAATAGAGGTGTACTTGTTGCCTTCATTTAAAACCAGCATAGCCTACATATACTCGCTGTCTGGCTCAGACATCTTCAGGGGTATACTCTTTCCGATATACGCGAGCAGACTCGGCTTCACCGACCTGCAGATCGGCATCATACTAACATTCTTCACCATCGTGACACTGGTAGCATTCTATCCAGTGTCTCTTATAACGGAGAAGTTCGGCGCGAAGCTTTCACTATACGTATCCCAGATAAGCTACTTCATCTCGCTGGGGATAATCTCCTATACCAAGAGTCTCTTCGGGTTATTCTTGGCTTATACTGCCCTAGGCGTAGCGCAGGCCTTCTTGGTTCAGCGCAACACAATAATACTCGCGAACGCCAAGGGTAAGGAAGAGCTCAACACACTCTACTCCTCGGTGAATGGCTCATCGCTTCTGGGTAGGCTTTTAGGCTCGTTGGGCGTAGCCCTACTGTATTTTGACCCAGCCATTACCTATTTTAGGTTGAGCTTCCTACTCCTCGGCGCACTATGGCTCACCCCCATACCCCTAATACACGGTTTAAATGACACTAAGAAAGCTCAGAAGCTGACCTTATCACCCCAACGGAACGTGTTGGTGTACAGTGTGGTCGCACTGTTCACCGGATTCGGCGAGAATATAATAGTTACACTCCTACAACTCTACTATAACAACCTAGGTGTAAATCTACTTGGTATAAGCCTAATATATGTTGGGACATCCGCTGTGGGTTATGTCGGCACCTACCTAGCTGGGAAGATGAGTAGTAGGGTGGTCCTCGGCTACCTCGCCTTTACACTCGTGTACGCGCTCACAGCCCCACTAATAGGGTTGCCACTTATCTATAGTATTATAGCCGTCACAGTTTATAGCTTTGTCCGGTTCGCGCGTAACGTGTTTGGCTCGGTGATGAGGGGTGAGATATTGAAGTCTATGAATCAGGTTGAAAAGGGTTATGGTACGTCATCCATCACCTCCACGCTGGGCGACTCCGCTGGAACATTTCTACAAGGTTACTTATTCAATCTGGGTGAATATGACTTCCCATTCATAATAGGCGCGGCCTCAATGGTTGGTGGAAGCCTGCTGCACTATTACTTCTATAGAAAATATGTTGGGGTAAGCGAAAAAACAACGTCCTAATCTATTGAATTCTCTGTAAAACTTCAGTCAACATGTGTGATGAAATCTATTATTGTGGTGAGATATTTCTCTGTTTCCTCCCACATTGCCATGTGCGAGGAGTTCTCGAACACTTTAAGGGTTGAGTTGGGTATCCCCCTATGTATAACCTCTGCAACTGTGGGGGTAACCTCATCATATTTGCCGACAGTTATGAGTGTGGGCACTTTGATCTCCCCAAGTCTACTTGTTTGATCCCAGTCACGGATTGTCCCAGTAATCGTGAACTCGTTCGGACCGTTCATTATACTGTATACCCGCCTCTTCTGCAGGTATTCCATGGTCTTGGCGACGTCAGGCGGCATTTCTGGTAATCGAAGCAGATGCTTACTGTAGAACTCGTCGACGGCCCTGAGGTACTCTGGGTGGGTGAATTCCCCAGTCACTTCGTACTTCTCGATCACACGCCTCGTTTGCTCCGGCATTTCACTAATAAGCCTCCTCATCTCTTTAACCGTGAGGGGGACGCTTGAAAGCCCACTCGACACTATTAGACCCCTCAGGTTCCACTGATACTTTAATGCGTACGCAATTGCGAGCAGCCCCCCATATGAGTGGCCGAGTAGGAAAACCTTCTCATCACCGTAGAGAGCACGTCTTACACCTTCAACCTCTTCAACCCCATACTCCACAGTATAACACGAGTCACTGGGTGGATCCGAAGACCTACCGCATCCAAACTGGTCATAGAGTAAAACCTCAACCCCAACACGCTCAGAAAGCTGTAGTAAGGGTGAAAGATAATCGCACGAGCCACCAGGCCCACCATGAAGGCATATTAGCTTCGCGGGGGCACCCTCACCCGCAACCCTATAGTAGAGTTTTACACCGTTTACCTCAACGAATCCATCCCGAAAGTTGGTCATGATTTGGAGACTTCCAGCCGTCATAAAGGGTTTATTAGGGTTGAAAATATTGTGTGTATGGGTCAGATAACTTCTGTAGGGGACATAAGGGTGGGTAACGCCCATAGTGAGGATGCCCGCACTGGTGTGAGCGTCGTACTTTTCGACGCCGATTTCCCAGTGGCCTACGAGGCTAGAGGTGGGTGGCCGGGGACCTATGACGCCGACTCCATAGGGGTAGCCAAAACATTCATACGCAAACACGCAGTCTTCCTCACAGGTGGCGACGTGTTCGGCTTCGACTGCGCCGTGGGTATAAGACGCTTTCTTGTTGAGAAGGGCATGGCCGCGAAGCAGGGCGCGGGCAAGCTCCCAGGCATCGTTGGCGCTAACATCTACGATTTAGAGTACGCCGACACATCGAAGGCCGACTATGTGAGGCTTGGATACGAGGCATGCCGCAATGCTGGTAGCGGGAGCTTTGAGGAGGGAAGCGTGGGGGCGGGTAGAGGCGCCACGGTGGGTAAATTCAGGGGGATGGGTCACGCATCGAAGGGTGGCCTAGGATCATCAAGCCTCGAGCTCCCATACGGTATACGGGTGGGGGCGCTAGTGGTCACAAACTCGGTGGGCAACATCGTTGACTATAAGACAGGAGATATCGTAGCCGGCTCCAGACTCGACGCGGGGGGGTACGCCCTCTTCGAGGAGTCTGTGGGGGAATACTTAGGGCGTGGTCTGCGTTCAACCACAATCGGTGTAGTGGCCACCAACGCCCGCCTAACACATGAGGAGCTTATCAAAGTGGCTCAGCTCGCGCACGATGGTTTAGCGATGAGTGTTAGACCAGCACACCTCACAACAGACGGTGACACAATATTCGCGGTATCAACCGAGAAGGTAACCCCACCCGTGGAGACTAGATTCATAGTGGACGCCGTGGGTTACGCCGCAGCCATATGCGTAGCTGAAGCAGTACTGAGGAGCGTTAAAGTAAGCCGTCAGCAAACGCCACGCTAAGCCACCCAATCTCTCGGTCAGAGACGCGGATGGATTCGGTGAACCATGATATACCCAATCCAGTTCTCTCAGTTAAAGGACGACACACAACTAGCGGTATAGGTCGTTAAATACTCACAGTTGACTCCCCAATAACCCAAATATGTCGAGTAGGAATACCCAACCAGTATACCTGTGAATATGGGGTTTCACGATTATATCTGTCGGTTGGTGGATTATTCACCACGAATGGTGAGGGCCGCGGCCGCTGTTGGCTGGTGTACCCGGTTTGACGTGCGTTTGGGCAGCGTCCAGGTTATCGGGCGGTGTGCGTGTCCTTCAAGCGTGGAGAAGTGTTATCCAGACACCATCTGGGTTTGTAACAAAGACTTATATTTTCAGGGTCGGTATGGGTGTGGGTTGAGGTACCGATCTACTGTTATGGGTAGCAGGGGTATGGTTTCGAGCTCCCATCCACTCGCCTCACTTGCGGGTTTGAAGATTCTTGAGGCTGGGGGGAGTGTGGTGGATGCGGCCATCGCGACCAGCGCCACCCTCGCGGTTGTTCAGAACAACATGTGTGGTTTGGGGGGCGACCTGTTCGCCCTCTTAAGGACTGGTGGCGCAGTTGTTGGCCTGAATGGTAGTGGGAGGGCTGGTGAACGCGCAACCATAGAGCTCTATGAGAAGTTGGGTTACAGCTCGATTCCAACCCACGGCCCACTCTCGGCGATAACTGTGCCTGGCATGGTTCACGCGTGGGGGGAAATGCATAAACGCTACGGGAAGCTGGAGTTCAAATCCCTACTCGGCGACGCCATACGCCACGCTGAAAGGGGGTTCCCCGTCCCATATGGGTACGCCCACTCCGTCGCATCGGCGCGCGCAGCTCTTGGGAGGTATAATAATTGGGCGGAGATATTTTTACCCGGAGGCGAGCCACCTAAGCCTGGTAGCATACTCGTGCAGAAGGACCTGGCTAACACACTGAAGATGATTGCCGAGGAGGGTTGCCAGACGTATTATGAGGGGAACCTACTCGACAGGATTATCCGCGGGATAGAGGCTGAGGGAGGCATACTAACCGAGGATGACTTCAGGAGGCACAGGTCCACTTGGGATGAGCCCCTATCCACGGATTATAGGGGGGTCAAAGTGTATGAGACCGCGCCCAACAGCCAGGCGGCCACGGTTCTACTCTGGCTCAACATGCTTGAGGGCTTCGACCTTAAAGCGTACAGGCCAGAGTCAGCCGAGTTGTTGTCGCTGCTGTTTAGAACCTGCACCTTGGCTTATAAGGAGAGGGCGAGGTGGATAGCGGACCCAGAGTACCTTAAGTTACCCACCCACTTCTTGTCAAAAGAATATGCGAGGGAGCTCCTAAGTGAAGCAGACTTTAATCTTGACAAGGCGGCCCCAACGCGTAGTGTGGGGGATGGGGATACAACCTACTTCGCGGTGATGAGTAGCGATGGTGAGTGCGCTTCGGTTATCCAGAGCAACTATATGGGCTTCGGCTCGGGTTTAGTGCCTAAGGGAACAGGATTCGTTCTACACGATAGGGGATGCTACTTCACTCTTAGGAGGGACCACCACAACTCTCTTAGACCCAACAAACGCACCTTCCACACGCTTTGCGCATCCATCGGTTTGGTCGACGGCGAGACACACTTCTGCATCGGCTCCATGGGTGGGGATGTACAACCACAGGTACACGTCCAGCTGATCACTAGACTCGTGGACTACGGCATGGATATACAGGAAGCAATAGACGCACCCCGCTGGGCCGCGACTGGAACAATATATGACCAAACCCAAGAGTTCCATGTGGAGGAAGACTACGCACACCTTCTACCAGCACTTGCATCAGAGGACTACAGACCAAAGACCACACCGAGGTTCTCATCACTCATGGGTCACGCTCAGGGTATAGTCAGGCTCCCAAACGGCGCCCTAATGGGTGGAGCAGATCCACGCGGCGACGGCGCAGCTATAGGCTATTAGAGCAAGCAGTCTTTTCCCCCAACTATCACCCTGCTCCACGGCCGCATACTGATACCCATATAAGCGGCCTAAGCTTCCACAATGCATCCAAGTGTGGGTGAACTACCCCACCCTTACGGAGCGGGGACTCCCCCCGAACCCCCATGAATTTAAACCCAATACACAAAACTGATGGTGTCCGGATAACGCTTTCCCACGCTTGGGGGCCACGCACAGCATACCCTAATCCGGACACTATGACAAAACTTGTTTAAGGGTTAAAGGGGGTTAGGGTCTGCGGCCGAACACGGTTTTCATGGACCTGTCAGCCCAAGCCGCCACTAGTACTCCGAGTGCGCCCATACCCAAGTCGAAGCCTAAACCCATCGGCTGAATATATCCTTCTAGGAGGGCTTGGTCTAGTGCCGAGCTGAACATGTTCATTGTGAAGGGTAGTAACAGGCTTGGTATGAACTCTAAACCAGAAGTGTAGCTTACGGCCGACGCTATAGAAATATAGCCCCAGATAAACAGTATGGTTGATACCGCCTCCCCAATGAGAGGTAATCCCCCTGCGATGAAAGACAGATAGGTTATCGCCATGCCGACTGAGAAGAACGATAAGAGCTCGGGTTCCACTAGATGCATGAGTCTTTGGGTTATGGGTAACTCGCCACCCGAGCTATCCTGAGCACTCACACCACTACCAGTCAACAACCATTTGAGAACCCTAATGATGGTGTAGGTGACTATAAATGTGATTAGAGCGCTGGGGACGCTGAATCCGTACACCCCGATTATGGGTGAGTAGATGGGTGATACATGTGGTGCGACGAGTAACACGAATTCTAGGGATGCTATCGTGGTGGCTATCTGAGTCGGCGTCGTGTTCAGCTTCCTGAAGAGCCGAGTTAGACTCAGATAGGACACAACCCTGACGAGTGTGGGGTAAAACTCTAAAAGCAAGTCGTTCACAGTCTCCCCTCCATCAGGCGGCGCGTCTTGGGTTTGACTCTGATTGCTGTTTGAGGATAATAGTGAAACAAGCCTCATCCCCCCCTCAGTCAACCTATACATTCTGTTATCATCTTGAGCCACAAACCCCTCAAGGCTCCTAAGATGATGGTAAATCACACCGGTGGACAGCCCCGTACCCCTCTTAATATCCATAAACCGGCTGGGCCCGTTTTCCGCAAGGTAAGCAAGTATCGCCCTCCGCGCGGGGCTACGTAGAACCCTTAGGTACGCTCTCCTATCCTCCATAAACGGAAAAAATGGTATCATGATATAAACGTTCTCGAAGACTTGGAGGCATTTTGCCTCCGATCTTTCAATGCAGTGTATAATGAGGCCATTGAGCTTGTTGCTGTAAAAAGAATTATGTAAAAAGAATTAAAACATATGCGCTACTGATTTTTTCATGGTGGAGAGACGTGCTCCCAATTATCAGGTTTGGCTATACTAATTTTGTGACGCTCCGCGTTTAGCCCTTCCAGAAACCCAGCGCCAGACCTATTAGGAAGGCTATTGGGAAGGTGTCTATAACGCTTCCAAAGTGGGTGGATGCTGATGCGAGGATTCCAGGTACGTGTTGGATTATGGCTGAAGTATAGAATGAAAGTATGTTTAACCCAGCCACCGCGGCGATGATTCCCGCGAGTATCATGAGTACGGCTGACACCACCGCCTTCTTGATGGCGGCACCAACAAGCACCCCCACCACTAGGAAGAGTATGAAGGATATTATACTTGAGGGCACATAGGGTATTAGAGAGCTCACACTAATCAACTACAAATACACTCCACGTAGCGATATATACTTTTCGAATACTCCTCTAACACTGGATACATAATGCCTGGCTCAATAAGCTTTAAAAAGCTGGGGTGGCTTGAGAAACCATGTGCGCGGAGTTTAAAATATGGTCAGACTTTGAAGGGCGCTTCCCAGCAAAGTACACATGTGACGGTGAAAACCAGTCACCCCCACTACAGTGGTCGGGCGCCGCAGGGTGCAGGTCATACGCCCTCATAGTCGAGGACCCCGACGCTCCAGGTGGAACCTTCATTCACTGGGTGCTCTACAACATCCCAGCCAAGGTTGACAGACTACCCCCCAACCTACCAAAGACCCCCGAACTACACGGCTTCGGCGTTCAGGGCGTGAACGACTTCGATAATCTGGGGTACGACGGCCCGTGCCCACCCAGAGGCCACGGCGACCACCGATACTACTTTAGGCTTTACGCACTCAGGGAGGAAACCAATTATCCACCTAGATTAACGGCTGAAAGACTGAAAGAGAGCATTAAGGGGCTGGTCACTTCACAGACGGAGTTCATGGCAAAGTACTCACGTAAATGAGCTAACACGTGGACTTACCAACTATTTACACCATATACCAAAACACGGTCATATCCCAAGTGCGTGGCTCCTAAACACCGCCTAAAGTGGTACATTAGTTCGGTGTATTCGTAGTCAAGCATTACACAGAAGGGAAAATCATTAGGCAAAAATAATATGGAAATCGGGGGGCTACCCGAGCCTTTTTCGCTGCCTCATGGTTTCTGCTGTTTGTACTGCTTGATAACGTTAGTGAGCACCGTGTTGTTTGGTATATACACTCGGGCTTGCTCTGTGTCTAATACTGTGAACAGTGACGTCACATCCACCACGAGCCCTTCTTGGCCGCCGGCGTTAACCCTATCCGCGACTTTGAAGGGTCTGGATGTGGATAGAAATATACCTGCAAGCGCTTGGGATAACACCTGCTGTGTGGCTAAGCCCACGACTATCCCGGCTAGGGCTCCAAGGGCTGCTGCAGCGGTCGCCGAGATGAAGCTTGCCGTTACAGCTACTATCGCGGCTACAATGCCTATTACCCTGAACACGGACCTCACACTTGAAGCCTCAGGGTGGGGTAGCCTGAGTCTTAGATTCCAGTATATTGTGTCCGCGAAAGCGAACACGATCAGCACCGCGAATAGTAGTGTGACGGGTATATCCACGTAAACCTCATAGGATGAAGCCCCAGCTAAGCCGTGAATCCCCGATATACGTGAGAACCCAAGCTTTATGAGTGCTAGTATAACTATTAGGAGCACTATCAGCACTATCAGCCGTATCAGTGAACGCCTTAAACCCACGCTTGGACTCTCCGGTGGGCCGATTTGCTGAGCACCTGCAGGCGTTGTCTGGCTAGTGCCGACGGGCTCTTGTCCACTACCCTGCGACATGTTAAACACTCACGCAAGAACTATAAAAACCTTAGCCCAGATATCTATCCCTAATGAGCGCTCCGACCTCAAGCCAAATAACACCCCTGTAGTTTAATTGTACACAGATCAGGCTTAACACAATAACGCCGCTACTTCGCTGGCTGGTTAACCATCATCTCTCCGTGTTTTCTAGTGGAATCTTGGGTCCCATTCAAAACCTGTTTGTAACTCTTCTCCTGAGCTTGGCGGTACAATTTTGCTTTTATACTCAGCTGAATATCTAATATGAGCGGAGTTGTCACCTAGCAATAGGAAAACGAGAGGCGGTAGCCGGGATGGTAGACTTGAACACTTCAACCTATATGAGAATGTGATCAGGATAACAGACCACAAGCTTAGGCGTATTGTGGACGTGGATTACAGGAATGGTGAGATGTATTGTGAGGTATGCGAGACAACAGAGTGCATCCACACCGGATATGCATGGAGCATATACCAAAGGTACACCGCTAAGGGAACACACGAAAGACTAACACACTAGATGCGTCCCAACTCCTCGATATATGACAGCCGCTTAGAGGCTCACGGTTCACATTTTTCACACATCGGTTAAATAAGTAGCGCACCCGGTTAACCATGACCTACGTGTATACCTACATTGACCCTACGAGCACGCCAACGATGAGCCTAGTGTCGCGTGTTCCGTATCGCATGTTGGTGGGTATCACCACTACACTTGGTTCTGAACTATTGGTCCCCGAACCCCCACGCAACGTGTTAACTCATCCCCAAGAGTTCTACGTCGATGGTGCATCACAACTGGGTCGCGGATACACCAAGTGCCGCCCCGATTTGTCGGCGCCGGACCTTCGCCAGCTCCGAGCCACAGTCACACCCATAGTCCAAGTCGAGCTTTGGGGTACGGTATGAAAAAAGTGGAGGCCAACCATGCAAAACAAGTGCAACGAGCCTATCTTTTGAAGTGTTATGTGGCTAATTCTCCCTCTTGTTTTGGGCTTGTTTCGTAGCCGTCGGAGGCTGGTTTGAGCCGCCACCACTAGTGGCGCTTCCTGTATCTACCCCGCCTCCCCCAGCGTTGCCGCCCTCGGTTGTTGCTGGTGGCTGCTCTGGTTTGTCCTCTGGGACCATTGGTTTGGTGCTTATCATCACCCAGCCCAGCCATATGGCTATGGCTGAGACGCCCACCACGAGCACCCAGTCCACGATTTTGAGTGCGAGTATGCTGTACGCTGCGGCGAGGGGTGGGTACCAGAGCACCACGGTGAACACCACGAGTATGACTAGGAAGACCGCGAATATCAGGCCGCCGATAACCCTCTCACTAACCATAACTACCCAAAGCGAAATACACCCACACACTAAAAAGCTTTTTTAAACATTCTTGGCTCTTAGCTGGAGCTTGGGGTTAATAGTTAAAGTAGGAGACTATAATATTTTAACTTCTAGGCTCCTTAACTTGTTTAAAAGCGGTTTTCCGAAAAAATTGTGCGGATGCCTAACCCACTGTTGTCGTGTGCCAGAGGGTGCTAGATGTATGTTTGAATTAGAATTACTGGTTGTGTTATTGTATGGTGATTTGGGTGATTTGTAGGTGGATGATGACTCCACTGTTGAGGACTTAGAATTTCTGCACGATTGGTTCGATGGGGTGGTTACCTCGGTTTTCAGTGTTTTTGGTCCAGCGTCTAAGGATGTGGTTAGCGCGTTGGAGGGTTTGGTTGGCCACCGCTGCAGTTGGCTCGGTAGGCCTCAGAGGCTGAGGGCTGCCATGCGGGATAGGTATGGGTTGGTGGGTGAAGTGCTTGTCACCCTCCTGTTCGAGGAGGCGGTAAAACAATCTTCTAGGCTCAGTAGGAGTGATAGGTATGCCCTGTTGAGGCTTATGGGCACGAGGGTGGATGCGTATAGAAGCACTAGAGAGGATGAGGTGGCCTAGATGTGTGTAGAGCTTCAGGCGTGTAACTACTGTGGGTCGCGTAAACTCTTCGTGGGTCGAGACGGCTTCCTTACATGCGGGGAGTGCGGCGTAGTGCTTGAAGAGTTGACCAATCCGCAACCAGGCTACGCGAATATAAATCAGTCCTACGTCTTGGAACAGCTAAACTCTAGGCTTAGCGGCAACTCGAGCGTTGTACAGGAGTGCCTGAGAGTTTACGATTACATAACGAGTAGGGGGTTCACGGATCCCGCCTACTGCGTTGTACCCTTAACATTCATCTTATCATTGAAGCCAGCCGAGGCTGCAGCGGTGCTGGGGATGCCTGAGCCACTCGCGGTTTACGCTGTGACATCCTTCCTTGACGGTCTACCCCTGAAGATGCCGTATGGCCCCAAAGCGTTTATGCCTCTTCGAAAAGTGGTTTTACCAAGCGAGGTCGACACGGTCAAGCTGAGGCTGCACTTCGACGGGGTAATGTACGTTGACTTCAACGGGCGGATCCCACTAAAACCCCTCTACGCTGGGAGGCTAGCCCTAAACAACGCCCTGCTCAAACCCACAATAACTGAGCTCATCGCTGTGAGGACTAAAAGTGGAACGGTGCTCTGCGCCAACGTGGGCTGCGTACCCAAACAGTTACCAATAAAGAAGAGATTCCTAGAGGTCTTAAAAACCAGGGGCTAACACCCCAAGCAACACAGGGCACTGATGGGGAATACTTAGTTGTTGGTTTGCCTTCTCAACCTGTTGAGAAAGGCGTTAGTCGGCGCCTCACCTAGCAGGCTCACCAACACTTGACCCACCTGTTTTAACGTGTACTGCTCTCGCTCCCCAACCAGAACATCGAGATTCCGCATCACGGTTTTCGAGATGCTTGGACCGAGTAGTCTGGCCAGCAATTCGGTGAGACGTGCTCTATCAACCTCACCGGGTTGGCTGTCGACCGCCCCGTGAGACTCTTTCCCCTTACCGTCTCCCTCAGAGGAGGTCACGTGTGTATGGCCAGTGTTCACCCTCTTAGCTTGAGAGGGACCCATCCTCGCTATTATCCCATACAGGTTGTACACCGCCTGCTTAATCTTGGCCTGATCACCCGAGCCGAGCACCACGCCAGCACCATTCCTGAAAAGCCTAACGGTGCAGCCAGTGCGGGGGTCACGCCAAGTCACCGCTGGAAACCTCGATCGATCAAGCTTGGAGCCCGGCGTACTCTGAGCGAAGAGCGCGATGTCCACGGGCCGCCTAATACGGAACTGGGCCACGCTGTTAACCACCCTGAGCCCAACGTCTCCGCGTGGATGGTAGCCCAAACCCCTTAGGTCAGAGGCAACATCACCCAATATCCGCATAATAATCTCATTATTATCTTCACCCGTAATAATGATTGAACCGTTCGAAAAGAGCAGCACGGTACCCGACGCCTTACGCTGCCCCCCACCCTTGTAAACAAGCCCCGGGAAATTCTCCCTAACAGAATACTTATCGGGTAACTCTGACCTAAGCCTATTAAGATCTACCACACATCCAAAATCAGCCCTACAAACCTTATTCCTAAGCCTAATTTCAATGTCAGAGTACAAAGCCATGCACAATATAAGTAAACCGACTTTTTAACCATGACCCAGATAATAGTTAAAGCACTCGGTTAATGGTTTTTCACGGTTGATGACCGAATACAGTGAATGGTTATTAGAGCATCCAAAATCGGCAATCTGGCTTAAAGGATGTGGGCTTGTGTGTAGCGACCGTTTAAAAGTCTGGCTCTGGAATGCTTGGGTGAAAAACCCTGTACACAAACAGAGGGAAAAAGCGTAAAAAGGGTTTGGCCGGTCTGGATACAGCCATCATCCTAATAGCCTTCATCATAACGGCTTCAGTGCTGGCCTACGTGGCGGTGAGCATGGGTATCTTCGTGACACAGAAAGCCAAGACAACAATAAACAAAGGTGAAGAGACAGCGTCCACAGCACTCAGCATCACGGGGAACATACTCTACGCGTCAAACTACCCCACGGATACATATAGCTACTGGATATACTTCCCAGTGTCTCCAAGCTCGGGTGTATCCTCCGTACAGCTCTCACCATCCACCACAGCCATATCATTTGAGGCATCGGCGGAGGGAATAGTCCTAACAAACATCTACAACTACACCCTGCTGACAGTAACAAGCAACCCGTATCTACTCCAACAAACATCAGGGAACCAAGTATACTACTACTACCCAAGCGTGTACGCCGCGTTCCTAGCCCTACAAAGCGTGGTGCCCAAGAACATATTCAGTGTTGCGTCAACAACCACTCCAAGTAGTTGTACGTCGTCATCCTCGGCTAATGAATTCACATTCACCTATCAGGGAACCACATACTGTGCCACTGTGTCTCAGGACTTTGCCTTCACGTTCCCAGTAGCGGGTGATGCTTTGGTTGGCAGTGCTATTGCGCCTGCTGGAAGCACAGTTGGAGTCGTCGTACTCTTTGGCCCCTCCACAGGTCACAACGTGTTCCAGTACCAGACATTAACCATTGCAATAACGCCGAACATTGGTTCGCCGCTCACGGTTTCACAGTACGTCTATCAGCCTGACGGAAGCGTCTCAGTGATAGGCTAAACCCTACCTTCCTCTTTTTTGTGGTCCGAAATGTTCTTGGATGGTTTTTCGTTTCCGATTAATATTGGGGGTATTGTGTCATCGCCTTTTTTCGTTGTCTTCTTGGTTATTGTTGTTCCGCTTCTTGGGTTCGCTTTGTATTTACGGTTTTGGGTGCTCGGTCGTAGGAATCCGAATAGGGGTGCTGCTACTGTGGGTGTTAGGGAGCAGGCTGCGACTACAGTTAGTCAGCCCGCTCAGGTTCAGGTGGAGGCGGGGCGCAATGAAGATGTAGCCAAGATGCTTTCACAGGTTAACACCAAGATTGATAGAGTGGAGTCAAACATTACGAAGGCTTTGAGCTCGAGTTTGGGGGAAATCATGGGTGAGCTCAAGAATGTTTCGCAGAAGGTTGAGGACGCCGTTCTCGCGATTAAGGCCGCCCAGTCAGACGCCGCGTCCCCGTTCAATGCACCGGTGACCCCATCCAATACCAGCCGTGGTGGCGCCGACGAGGAACCCAGCCGGGAAACCGTAGGTAACCCAGTGGGGGAGCGCGTCTTCAATCGGGAGTTCGATAACTATGATTTGGGGAAGCTTCTTGAGGCGTGCGCGGTGCTCGAAATACTCAATTATAATAGGCAGCAGGTTGAGTGGCTTTTTGAGGTTGGCCTCCTAAGTGTTGAGCACTTGGAGCTTATGGGTAGGGTCGAGCAGGTGCTTGAGAAATATGGCTCTGGGCTTAAGGCGAGGGATATAGCTGAAATCGTGCTCAAGACGAACTCACCCCAGGCGGTGTTCCAGGAGACTGCTAGGAGGGTTCTGAGGGTGCTGCATGAGATGGGTGATGGTGGTGCCGGGAGAAGCGGTCAGTGAGGCTATACTCATCATTGCGGGAGTCATCATGATAGGTGTCTTGGCGGGCACCATATACCTCAGTATCTCCTATATTGGTAGCGCAGTGGATGCATCCTCCCTCGCTGGCTCACAACGCCTCCTTACAGAAGTGCAGATAGTGTTCGCAACCAACACCACATCAACAACCCTCTACGCCTACCTACAGAATATTGGGGAGCAACCCGTGTATAATTTGCAGCTTGGAACACTCTACTTTGGATTAGAGAATCAGCAGCAACCGATAGGCTACAATGCTCCCGCGCCGAGTTGGAGCGTGAATATGCAGGTGTTAAACCCTGGGTCCACCGCCACCATAACAATAACACTATCGCAGCCCCTGGTTAAGGGTTCCTACTACACCGTGATGTATGTGACGCAGAACGGTGTTCAGGCGGAGTATACGTTTCAGGTGGTCTGATGGCTGTATCTCAGGCTGTGGTCTTCGGCCTCGTGGCCCTGGTCGGCCTCTCCTCCTTCCTCACGGTGATGGGCGTGTACCAGAAGAGTCAGTCCGAATATAACTACGCCTTGAAGATATACCGCCAAAACATAGTTGACGCGGCGCAGACATCCATCCACATCTTAAGCGTCAAGGTGGCCTCGAACACACTCATACTTAAGGTTTCAAACAATGGATCAACCAGCCTCTACGAATATACTTATTTTGCGCTGGTGGTCGATTACTATGCCAACGTGTCTGGTTCAGCCGTGCCCATCGTTTCCCCCTACAACTATTCCTCTTCACCCGTTGCGTATGAGTGGACGAGTCTGACGGGTGAGCTCTACCCATCGACCGTGGGTGAGTTCGAAGTGGTTCTACCCTACCCACCATACGCTGGTCGGGTGGCTAGGATTGCCCTAGCCACAAACTATGGTCCAGGCGCGTTTTGGAGTGGTTCACTATGATGATTGTGAGGACAGGCAACGAGGAGCTTGATAGGAGGATTAGCGGCATACCCCACCCCTCCACAATAATAGTTGAGGGGGACCACGGTGTGGGTAAAACCGTGTTCGCGGGCCAGGTAGCCTACGGCTTCCTCCAGAGCGATATGAGGGTTGTCTTTGTCACAACTGAGGCGCTCAGCTACGACTTGGTGGTTAAACTACGCGGCGTGAAACTCGACTTAGTGGGCGCCTTCCTCGAGGGTAGATTTAGGGTTGTACCGGTTAACGTTAAGCGATTCAGCTGGGTTTCAAAGCAGGCTGAATACCTGCTCTCTAGGCTCCTAGAATACGTGAGAAGGGTTAAAGTGGACTGTATAATAGTGGACAGTCTGAGTCTTATGGCGTCATATGTTGAGGAGAGAGCTTTACTGGACTTTATCCGTAACATCAGACAACTTCAAGATAAAGGGAAAACAGTGATACTCACCGTTCATCCCCCCACCTTCGACGAGGCGCTCATCACCCAGGTCAGGAGTATGGTGGATGTCTACTTCAGGATTAAGGCTGTAAGCATCGGGGGGAGGAGGCTGAAGTCTTTGGAGCGGGTCAAAAACACGGGGGGATTTGTTGGCTCAGATATTGTGTCGTTCGACATAGACCCCGCCTTGGGGCTGCGGGTGGTACCGTTATCGATATCGAGGGGATAAGGCCGTGTCCCAAGAGTTGTGGAAACCCGCTAGTTGGAATGAGCCCTACCTCCTCTCCTATTTATCCTCTCTCCGTGAGCCCCCCCAGCGGGTGGATAACCCATCACAGTATAAGGGTTCGGTTGAGTTCAACGTGATCTACAACGTGTGGGATGGTGTCTATATCCATGCTTTCAGCTCTAAGAGCCCCGACGGGTTTAACCAGTACGTTATCATCGAGCCTCCGAGGCCCAGCCTGAGTACGCTGCTAAAGATCGAGAAGGCGTTCGCGAGGAAGGTTGGTGAAAAGGATCCACCCGCTTCAATTGAGGGTAAAGAGCAGTTCATGCTAAGGGCGCTACTTGACCTCACGAAGAGTATGAGTGAGGATGATAGGTTCGCCGTAATCTACCACTTTGTGCGTGACAAGCTCTACGCCGGCCCACTTGAACCGTTCATACGCGACACCAACATCGAGGACATATCCATACCCGGGAGGGGCGCCGTGTTCATCGTCCACAAGGTTTTCGGGCCCATGCAGACCTCCGTTAAGATAGAGGATCCAATTGAGCTCAACGAGCTGATAATCTCGCTGAGTGAGAAGACCATGAGGCCCGTGTCACACAATAGGCCGATAATCGACGCCTCACTTCCAGATGGTTCCCGCGTCAACTTCGTGTTCGGCGAGGACATCAGTAAGCGTGGCTCAAACCTAACAATCAGGAAGTTCTCCAAGGTGCCGTTGAGTATTACCCAACTCATCTCAAGCGGGTCCGTGACGCCCATGCTGGCAGCCTACCTCTGGCTGATGCTCGATGAGGGTATGAATGTTTTCGTGTGCGGTGAAACGGCGTCGGGTAAAACCACCACGCTCAACGCCATTACAACCTTCATACCCCCACACCTCAAAATAGTTTCAATAGAAGACACACCCGAACTCACGGTCCCACACGCTAACTGGGTGTCTGAGGTCACACGTGATACTGGGGGTGAAGGTTCGATCAAGCTTTTCGACCTGCTTAAGGCCGCCTTAAGACAGCGGCCCAACTATATCTTAGTGGGTGAGATCAGGGATAAGGAGGGTAACGTCGCCTTCCAAGCCATGCAGACGGGTCACTCGGTGATGGCCACCTTCCACGCCGCCAACGTAAATACGCTCATTCAGAGGCTCACCTCCTACCCGATTGAGGTTCCACGCACACACGTGAATAACCTGAATGTCGCCCTGTTTCAGACTGCGCTGTACGATAAGAAGGGTATCCTCCAGAGGAGGGTGATAGAGGTTGATGAGCTCATAGATGTGGACCCAAGCACTAACGACATAGTGTATGTGCCCGCGTTCACCTATGACCCAATCGAGGATAAACCCGTTTTCGCTGGCAGAGGCTCCTCCTATCTCATCGAGAACAAGGTGGCTGTGAGGAGGGGGTTGGACCGTAAAAACGTGGTTAAGCTCTATGAAGACCTTGAGCTGCGGGCGAAGTTCCTATCCACGCTGACCCAGAAAAAGGTCTTCAACTATTTTGATGTCTGGTCCCAGATACTCCGTGTCAGGCAGATTGGTCTGGAGGCGGTTATCGACGAAGTTATCGCGTGAATCAAAGGATGAAATAGACCCCTACTACCTCTTTATGATCACGTTCTCACAGGCGCTGTTCTCCTCGGGCTACCCAGTAGCCGAAGTGTTAAAAAGGCTTGGCTCACAGCATTACTTCTCACCCTACCACCACTATTATAAGAGGATAAGCAATCTGGTCAACGGCTTTGGATACAAGATTTCCGTAGCAATAGGCGCGGTTCTAGGCCAAGTGAGTATTAAGCCATTCAAGGAGTACTTGGTAAGACTCTCACAGGCCATATCATACGGCGACGACCTCGTTGACTTTTTGGGTAGGGAGCTTAGGACATCCATGACATTCTTTGAGGCGGTGAACTCGAGGAAACAGGAGTCGATGAACACCTTCCTAGCCTTATACGGCACACTAAACAGCGCCCTAGTATTCCTCATCGTGGACATAACCGTGCTCGCAGTGCTCTACGGCATCGGAATATCACTTATCACCCTACTCTCTGTCGCCGTGGCGATGATTTCCATGATGATGACCCTCGTGGTATATGTTCTCTATAAGCCGTACGCGAGAATCATTTTCCCAAGGCATGCCTATTTGACTTCGAGTTTGGTTGGACTCGTCGGCCTCATACTTGTATTCATAGGTCGAAGCCTCCCATTCGTTGTGGGCGCCGGGGCGATTATGCTCGGCATGGGCCTCTACTATAGAGTGATTGAGAGGGGGATTGAGAAGGTTGAGGGTGACTACTTGGTGTTTGTTAGGTATTTCTCACGCACATTCGACGTGGTGAGGAATGTGCCAGAGTCGCTTTTAGGGGTTCTCAGAGGCGAGCTCGGTGCGGTGCGTGGTCTTGTGAAGAAGATGCACAACAGGATTATTCTCGGTGTGGACAAGCGTATTGTATTTGAAACCATGAGTGTTGAGAGCCACAGCCACACGGTATCCATGAGTAACGCCGTGGTTAGCTCCACACTTGAAGCGGGGGGCAACCTTGGCTCGATAGGCGAGAACTTGGCGCAGCTACTGGAGATGCTCTCCAACATCAAAAAGAGGCGTGAGCAGAACGGTAGAACCTTCGAGACAACAGTGTACACCCTCCAGCTCACAAGCTCCGCCGTTGGCGGGGCGCTTATAGCCATAGTGACCATCTTCTCCAAACTGTTCCAAGCAATAGCCACCTACAATGTGTTCTCAATAGGCAACGTCAACATTCAGCAGGTGAGTTTTATAGTGCTTATGGTCTTGCTTGTGCTCTGCTTTACCAATGGGTTCACAATCGCTGTGGCCTACGGTAAACCGACTCCTGTCTCAGTGTACTATATTGGTATTCTCCTTATCCTCACAGTTGTGACATACGATATAACGCTCACACTCACGCACAACCTGTTCTCGACACTCTTTTCCCCAGGGGGAGTTATTCAGCCTCCTCCGCCGTCCTAGAAATTATAGTCGTTGAGTCGCTAAAACCTATAATATTAAGGTATAGATATTCTATATACGAAATCTATAATAATATCTGTACTTAATCGGTTATTGGTAAGATGCGTATCTCGAGAAGTATCTTGGTTAACAAAGAGCTCGATGGCTACTTCAGGAGGTTCATAGAACAAAAATACGGCTCACTCTGGGGTAAGTATTCGCTCGAAGTTGAGCACGCCATGCTCGTCGAGATGGCTTGGTGGCGGTACACGCCGCTCGATGAGTTAGGGTTTCTTAGGAGGACGGAGCAGAAGGCGCGCTCCGCTTTTGCGAGGGCGCTCAGGGGGAAACAGGTGTTGAGGGTGGTAAAAATAGACGCTACGCTTGACTCCACGTTCAAGTCTTTCGTGCTCTTATCTACTGGCAGGGTGTGGGGCTCCTACTCCACGAGCGTGGAGAGTGGTATGGCTCTCCTCATGCTCCTAAGCCGATTCAGACCTTTTGAAGAGGCAATCAAAAACGCTGATTCAGGCATTTTAAGGCGCCACATCCAGCGCCAATAGGGTGTGCTCAGTGGTGTTTTAAAGATGCGTAGGTCTAGCAATGGGCGTTTAAAAGCTCGTAAAACATTAAAACGGAGTACTTTTATGACGCTGAGTGATTCGGCACGTCTGACCGCTAAGCGGGTTCAAACCCTCCTATACAAGGATGGGTTGGGGCTCAGGGATGATGGTGCGAGGGTCTTGGTGTACACGCTCCCACACGTGACGTTTAAGGGTGCAACCGTGTGTTTGGGGTACAGGTTCTACTACAGTGAAGAAGCATACAGGGGGCTGCTTGCACTAATACCAGAAGAGTTCAAGAGTGTTATCACCCCGGTAACCATGGGTGTTGAGGAATTCACATCCGCAATGAATGGGTACTATATTGGTGGGCTGGTCTTCCTTGAAAGCGACGATAAGGGTTGCCTCTACATTCATGACCCAGACACGGATGGCAGGGTCTACCTGCCGTCACTTGTAGCCTACCATCCAACATCAATCTATAATTTCGAGATGGTGCCCATCGACCAGATACGTGTTCTTGATGAGTTGAGGTACAGAGATGACTACGATGTGGATGAGTTGGCCGAAAACATACGTAGGTTCGGACTACTCAACCCCCTAATCGTGTATAGGGATAAGAAGTCGTACAGGTTAGTGGCTGGCTACAGGAGGTACTATGCGCTAAGAAAGCTCGGGTGGCCGCGTGCGCCAACACTCGTCCTAAATATGCCGTCTGAGACCCAGAACTTGGTTCCGCTTATAGAGAACTTCTTCAGGCTCCAACCCTCTAGGGAAGAGTATCAGAGGCTTGTGCGCTATATTTTGAGTAGCTATGGTGGCTACACCTCCATATACGACTTGCTACGCGCCCTACACATAAGGGATAAGAAGGCTGTGCTCAGGTTGCTTAAGGAAACCGGTCTAGAAATGAGTGGTGACTTGAAGCGTGTCGATCTTGGTGAGGTGGAAGATAAGTCTGAAAATAGGTCGTTGCTAGCCTTGGTTGACCGGTTGTTAGAGGAGGCTGAAGAACCCGTTTCAGCTCAGGGTTATGACGCCGAGGCTATAAGGGTGAGGATAGAAGCCCTAAGCAGCGTAGGCGACGGAGATGGAGATGGAGATGGGCGGGGCTTCGAGCTGGGTGTTCAGGCGGAGGCTGAACCGGGTCAAGATGGGGAAGATGAGGGAGTGGGTCTAATAGAGGTGCCCATAGGTCTGCTCAGAAGGCTCACGAACTACTTGGATGCGAAGGACGCTGATAGCTTTAAGAGGAAACTAGTGCAGCTTATGGAGTACGTTGTGAGCTCACCCATACTCTTGCTGGCGGCTCGCCCCGATGAGGGTGTTATCGCCTACGCGAGGCAGCTCGCGGGTTCGAGTGGCGGTAAGCTGGTTGTGGTCGAACCCGCCAAGATATAGCACCATATAGAGTAGATAGGCGGCATCCCCCTACCACGTGTTTCCCTAGGTGTTTTGTTACTCGTCGGGATTCCAGTAATCCTCGGATACGCCTGTCTCATGGTTTATGTATACTGCGAGTGCGAATAGTAGGCTTGAGAGTCTGTTTAGGTACACCGCTGTAGCCGTGTTCGTCTGTGCGTCCTCTGAGCATAGTGCCCACACATCTCTCTCAACCCTACGGCACACCGTTCTAGCAAAGTGTAGTAGCGCGGATGATTGGCTACTTCCCGGTACAACGAACGCGTGGGGTGGACTCGTCTCCAAGGTTTCTATGGTGCTCTCAACCTCCTCGATGTCCACATCGGATATTCTGCGCAGGGGTTTAGGAGTCTTGGCGTTCAGGGGTGTGGCCAAGTCTGCCCCAAGCCTGAAGAGTCTAAGCTGCTCCCTGAAGAGTATCCGCCTTGTTCGCTCGTCAGCTATAAAGCTCCTTGCGAGGCCTAGCACACTGTTGAGTTCGTCCACGCCACCGTAAGCAGCCACCCTCTTCCCACTCTTCTTGATGCGCGCACCACCATAAAGGGATGTGTCACCCCTGTCCCCCGACTTAGTGTAGAACTTCACACACAACCAATCTCTAACCCTAATTTTAGGGCTGGCAGACCATAGTGAAGCTGGTATTAGCCGTTGCAGTTGAACGCTGTGTGAATCCCTTAACCATTAGGGTTAAGACCGAACCGCTTTAATCCCTAACCACATTATGTAGATATAGCTAACCATCTCCAAAAAATACGACGGATGTGTTTTAACTCTTTTACGCTGACACTCGACACCCTACGATACGGTGAATGCTTAATAAATCTGTTTGGATAATCCATCCTGATGATTGCGCAGTGTGGGTATCTTATATCATTATACAAACTAATGGTGTTATAGGTGTGACCCAAGATGTTCCTGTTGGTGTGCGCGATCGGGCCAGCGGGTGACGGGTTCCTTGGTCGCTAAATATGACTCGATGTGGGAGGTAGAGCCTCAGCGTTGTGGTTGTACGAGAATAAAGCCATTTTTGGGTGGTGTACCTAGGGGGTTTGGGTTTTATGCTTGTAAAGCGGGTTAGACATGGGGGTGATGTTTGGGATAAGCCTGATGGCCTTATAGATTTCAGTGTGAACATCAACCCCCTCGGCCCACCCCGCGGCCTACTCGAGGCTTTAAGCTCCAACTTGGACTTGGTGACCCGCTACCCCGACCCGGAGTATCGTAGGCTACGTGAATCGCTAAGTGAGTCCAATAATCTTGAATTCGATGATATTTTGGTTGGGTGTGGTTCAACCGAGTTGATACACCTCGCAGCCCAGGCCGCTTGGAGGCTCCATGGGGAGGGGTTTCATACACTCGTAGCTGAGCCCACATTCGGGGAGTATGAGGTAGCCGCCGCAAGGGTAGGGGGGAGGCCTAGCTTCATTTTCCCAAGTAGGGATGGTCTGAGGTTTGATGTCGGCGATATTTTGGGTAGGATACCGCGTAACGGACTCGTATTCCTGTGTAACCCCAACAACCCTACAGCCCAATCATTCAGTGCACGTGGTGTTGAGGAGGTCGTAGCCGAGTCGAGCAGACTTAACTCAATTGTTGTTGTGGATGAAAGCTTTATTGAGTTCACAGCCGACCCAGAGGGGAACAGTGTGCTAAGCCGGGTGGATGACTACGATAATCTCATCGTAATAAGGTCCCCCGCAAAACTGTTCGCGGTCCCCGGTCTACGGGTGGGTTACGCTGCTGCGTCCACCCGGATAGCCCGCCTAATACGCTCACTGCAGCAGCCCTGGAGTGTCGGTGTCCTAGGCGAACTGGGCTTGCTCGCCGCGTTAGCGGACACCGAGTATGTTAGGTCTACCACCCAGTATATACGCAGGGAGAGGGAGGCGTTCGCTGAGCGACTGGGTGGGCTCAAGGGTCTCCGGGTTTACCCTTCGGACGCCAACTTTTTATTGGTTAACACGCGGGGGACGGGTGTGGGTGGGCGAAGCCTGAAGGGGAGGCTTGTGCGGAGGGGAGTGCTCATCAGGGAGTGCTCGGACTTTAGGGGTCTCGACAACTACCATATTAGGCTCGCCGTCCGCCTGCGTGAGGAGAACGATTACCTCGTGAGGGTTTTAGGTGAGGTCATAGGAGTGTGAGGGGTGCTTCGCTTTGGCTTCAACACTGATGTTCCAAGGCACGGCGTCACATGTGGGTAAGACCACGCTTGTCGCGGGTATGTGTAGGCTGCTTGCGAACATGGGCTACCGCGTCGCCCCCTTCAAGGCGCAGAACATGTCTCTCAACTCCTATGTGACGGCAGACGGATTCGAGATCGCGAGGGCTCAGGCGCTCCAAGCGTTCGCGGCGGGTGTGCCCCCGAGCGTTGATATGAATCCCATCCTACTCAAACCCAAGGGCAGAAGTGTCTCCCAGATAGTGCTGCGGGGGAAGCCCTACATGGATGTCGAAGCCGGCTCCTACTACGACGGCTTCGCACTGGAGCTCGGCCTGAAGGTCGTGAAGGAGTCACTCGAATCGCTTCTTAAAAGGTTTGAAGTGGTGGTCATCGAGGGTGCGGGTAGCGCGGCTGAACCCAACCTATATGACAGGGATATAGCCAATATGAAGGTGGCCAAAATCGCGGGATCCCCAGTCCTCCTCGTAGCCGACATAGACTTCGGTGGCGCGTTCGCAAGCCTGCTGGGCACACTCGATATACTAAGAGCCGAAGATAGGGCCCTGGTTAAGGGATTCATAGTAAACAAGTTCAGGGGGGAGATAAGCCTGCTTGAGCCAGCGCTCAAATTCCTAAGGGAGACCACAGGTAAACGCGTCGTGGGTGTGATCCCCCACCTAGGTGAGTTAAAGCTCCCCTCCGAGGACTCTATGTCCATAGCGAACATTAACCCCAAGGGGAGCGTTGACGTGGCTGTGATAAGGCTCCCCTCAATATCTAACTTCACAGACGTTGAGTCACTCGGCCTAAACCCCAACGTCAAAGTCAGATACGTTGCCAGCGTGGAGCACCTAGGCCGACCACACCTCATAGTTATCCCAGGCTCGAAGAATACGGTATCCGACGTCCAGTGGCTCAAGCGAATCCGGCTATTCGACGCGGTTAAAGCGTACGCGGATAGCGGCTTGGGGTGGATAGTGGGTATATGCGGGGGCTACGAGATTCTGGGCAAGCGAATCGTGGACCCATATGCCATAGAGGGTGATGCACCCGGGGATCACGAGGCCCTTGGGCTACTCGACGTGGTCACCGTATTCCAAAAATATGAGAAGACAACTAGGCTGGTGGAGTTCAAGTTTGAGGGTGAGTCACCTGATATTGTGAGTGGCCTTGAGGGGACGGTGTTTGAAGGCTACGAGATAAGGATGGGTGAAGTGGTTTTGGGTAGTGAGGTGTCACCCCTTCTAAAGGTTAGGCCAAAAGGCAGGGTGAACGCACAATGGGAGGTGGCTGGCGCATGGTCAAACACCAATAAGGCTCTGGGAACAAGTGTGCACGGATTCTTCGACAACCCAACCCTCGTAGCGCGCATGCTCAGAGCTTTGGGGAGGGGTACGGGGAAACCCACCCCACGGAGACCGGAGGATGTGTGGGACTCGGAGCTAAACAGGGTGGCCGAGACAATAAGGGTAAACATGGATTTAAAATACGTGTTCAGACTCATGGGTCTAAAAAGACCAGCACACACGCCACTCATATAGGGGTGGAGCTTGGTGCCCGCACCCAGAGTAGACACCCTAGCATCACACACATCTTGTCCACAAACTGATTGTAGTGGACTACACCACCGTAAAAGCTGGGCCTACCCACCCCAGCCACACGTTTCAAACTCCCCCCTAAAGGGTTACGGGGCACTCGGCGTAAGCAGGCGTAATCCGCCTACACCCGATGGGTACAGCGACTCCAGCACAGGGTTGACCGCAAAGTCTTCGCTTACCCAGTCCCCACCCCTAGGGGGAATACTTAGGGAGCCCCACAAGGTCGTGGCCTTGATTATGGCTGGGGGCAGGGGTCGGAGGCTTGGCGGAGACTTGGAGAAGCCCATGGTAAAGCTCGGGGGTAGGCCAATGATTGAATGGGTTGCCCACTCTACGATCAGGGCTGGGTGTGTTTCAAGGCTCATAGTGTGCGCATCCCCAAACACACCCCTCACAGCACGCCACGCGGGGCTTATGGGGCTGGAGGTGTTCTCGGCTTCCGGCCGAGGCTACGTTGAAGACTTGGTTGAAGCCATAAGGACCCTCCGGCTTGGGGTAGTACTCGTGCTACCCTCAGACACACCGCTCGTTAGGCCCTCCACCCTGCGCTCGCTTGTCAGCGAATATTTTAGGAGGGGGGCGACGGTCCTCACACTGTGTGTGCCCAAGGCTGACGTGTTGGCCCTTGGGGCTGAACCCAAATACTCTGTGGTCGTGGGCGGCCGCGAGTTGTGCCCTGTCGGGATAAGTGTGCTGGATGGGTTAAGGCTGCACTACCAGGAGTCCTCGGCCGACGAGGACTACTTAGTGTGGCGTGACGCAGAAGAGCTCCTGAATGTGAACACATTAAGCGACCTCCGCTTAGCTGAAAAGTTGCTGCACGAGGAGAGTGGCGCTGAGGGCAACTCATAGAGCTGTATTATAGCGCACAGTGTCCGCCTATTTTGACGCAGAGCTCGTTTTTATCAGGTTTTCCGTTGTTGCTCCTATCGGTGTCTCCCCCGCTTCGCAGCTTCGATGAAGCGTTTTGCAAAGTTTGGGTGTCCCGTGAAGTGGAGGTGGGTGTAGGAAGCGAGCGCTCCGTGGCTTAAGCATCCATCAAACCCGCCTATTATACCCCTACCATGCCTCACCTTATACGCGAATCGGCAGTCTGATGGTACGCTTCTAGCCTCCGAGTAGTGGAACTCGTGTCCCCTTAGCGTTTCACCCACCTGGGTGAAAGGCGTGTCAGCAATGGGCTCAAGCTCCGTGTAGCCTATGGTGAGTCTGCGGGTGAGCGCTGTGTCAATGTCGAAAACGCCCACCATACCGTGTTTTTCCCCGTCAGCGGTCTCAATGCTGCGTCCCAGGTACATGAGTCCGCCGCACTCGGCGTACACGGGTAGTCCCCCCTCCACGAGCTTTTTAATTGAGTGGCGCATTGAGGTGTTAGCCTCGAGCGCCTCAACTTTCAGCTCTGGGTAGCCGCCCCCTATGTATAGGGCGTCCACGTCGGGGGGTTGCCTGTCTCCTTCAGGAGAGAAGAACACGAGTTGAGCACCCAGTTTTCGAAGCATCCTAAAATTGTCCTCGTAGTAGAAGGCGAAGGCGTCATCGAGGGCAACACCAACCTTAACGTTAACCACAGCCGCACTTGCGCCGCCAGAATCCATATTCACGCCGCCGAGTGGGGGCGCCTCCCATGCTATCTGTATAATTCTATCTATATCCACTGAGCCTTCAACTTCATCCACTATTATCCCAAGCTTTTCACGCTGCTCACCCGCTAAGTGTAACCCTAGATGCCTTGAAGACAACTCGAGTGTAGGGTTGTTCTTAAGCGCCCCCACCACGGGTATACCCGTAACCTCCTCTATGGCGCTCTTACAGATCGCGGCGTGGCCCTCACCCCCAACACGGTTCAGCACAACCCCGCTTATACTGTAGCCTTGGGCCATCTTCGCGTAACCCAGTACTTGGGCGGCTGCGCTTCGGCCAACACCCCTCACATCCACGACGAGGACCACCGGCGCCCGAAGCAGCCTCGCCACCTCGGACGTGCTCTGAGCGTCGCTACTAGGCGTGGAGCCGTCGAAGAGACCCATCACACCCTCCACCACCCCGATGTCCGCCTCCCCCATGGCTGACACAAAAGTCTCCATAACCCCAGCCTCACCCATGAGCCATGTATCGAGGTTATAGGAAGGCCTACCACTCGCAAGTCGGTGATAGGTGGGGTCAATATAGTCTGGGCCAACCTTGAACCCTTGGACGCGGAGGCCCCGCCTAGCTAGGGCGCCCATGAGCCCAGTTGAAACAGTTGTCTTCCCAACATCACTACCCACGCCGCCCACAACAAGCCTCGCATGCGCCATGTGTGCAATCACCCTGTCAGAGTTTTAAGCCGTTCGGGGCGCCGCTAATACGGGTTACCCGCATGCACCCATCCACCTGCAGCAACTGTGCTATGAGCTCATCGTTTGGTTGGCCCATATGTTGGCGCTCCTCTTTTTACCGGTTTCAACACCGTAGCGGTACCAGGCCGCCGACGCGGTGACCCCCGCCGCAAAGACCGCGAGCCCTAGGTAGAAGTATTGTGTTATTGGTAGTGTTGAGGCGTATAGGAGGATGGGTATTGACCCCCCGAGCGAGGCCGTCCTAACAATCGCCGTGTAGAGTCCCCTCTTACCGGTGGGCCAGAACTCGGATTTTAACGCGTCCTCCGCGAGGAAGAACACGTTCACGAACGCTGAGAGGGGGATGAAGATCAGCCAGAAGAGTTGTGGGCGGGCGAGCCACACTCCCTGTGTGGGTAGAAAGATGCATGCGGTGGCAAACGTCGCCAAAGATGAAGACAGCAGCATCCCCTTCCTACTCAGCCTGTCGGCCGCTAGACCCAAGAAACCTGAGAGGAAGGCGGTGACCCCTGCAACAACTATGAACTCATCGGTCAGCTCTGGGAAGAAGTATGGTCCAAGTGCGAGGACCACTAGGCTGAAGCCCGCGGTGTACGCCCACCCCAACACCGAGCCTGTTACAACCCTAAACCAGATTGGGACTTCCACGACGCCCTTGGATGCGTCTTCCCCTCTGGGTGCTGACGTCTGTCCATAGTACTTCTCCAGCTCCAGTTTAGCCTGAACACTCCTACCCTTGGCCTCCAGCCACATTATCGACTCGGGCGTACGCGTCCTAACCGTGAACACGGCTGCGACCAACAACACAAGGGTTACGCCCAGAATGATCCTCTGCGTGTGAGGCGAAGTGTAGCCGGCCATGGAGAGTGCTGCGGCAACTATTCCCCCAAGGTTTGTGAAGTTTACCACCAAGAATATAGAGGTACTCCTATTCCCACGCGGCATCAGCTCATGTGTGGCCACAAGTATGTTGTGGTACTCGCCCCCCGCTGAGAAGAGCAGCAGTGAGAGGGAGACGAGTATTGACTGGTAATTTGAGGCGAAAACCAGCAGCACCGCCCCGACAACGTAGAGCGTCGTGGTTACATAGAAGGTTCTCTTCCTACCGACGCGGTCGGAAAGTGGGCCCACTATTAGGCCGCCCAGCAGTAGCCATAGGGGCGACCACACAGTGAAGAGTGCGACTATGGCTCTGGGAAACCGAGTCCACGTTTCAGCTATGTATGGCAGAGAGTAGACGTATGCCTCTATGGCTGTCCCCGCACTGAAGGCCAAGAACAGAAGCGTGTGTGTTATCCTCCATCCCGACTCCTCGGCGACCCTCGAAGCGGACACTTCGAACACACATCCCCCGCGGACTAGGTAAGCCTAGCGGTTTGCACCCCAACATATTTGAAGATGTCGGGGTGGATAAGGCTGGCTAAGCACTCTAAGCCATCAACGAGTCTTGGCCCCAGCCTTGTGAACACGCTTCTCCCGTCAACCACGTATATCCTCCCACTGCGATACGCCTCCGTCTTCCCCCACCACTCTGAGCCACGAAGTACACCGACCTCTTTGAGCATTCTCCTAATACTGAAGCCGCAGGGCGCCAGCACGATGATTTCGGGATTACACTCCACCACATCTTTCCCACTCACCCTGCTAGACCTGCCGCCCTTCACGCCAAAGCAGTTGGCGCCACCCGCGTACTCTACTAGTTCGGGTATCCAGTCACCGCCCACCATGAGTGGGTCAATCCACTCCACAAACATGGTTCGAGGCCGGCTTAAGCCTTTGGTGAGCTCCACCACCCTGTTTACGCGCTCCCACATGGAGGCGGCGAGATCCTCCGCCTCCCATACTCTACCTATTGCCTCCCCTATCTGCTTCACTGCACCAATAACTTCGCCTAACGTGTGCGCTGAAACGCTAATAAGCCGGGGCGGCGTATACCACCCCTCTACGGCCTCCACCACCTGAGTGTGTGGAACAGCGCAAACACTACACAAGTCTTGAGCCACCACGACATCCGGATTAAGTTGCTTTAATAGCTCCACGTCAATCGTGTGAACCCTACGACTACTACCCACTTTCTCGTGGATTTCCGAGCTCAACAGTTTATCCCTATCCACCGCGCTTCTTACAACCCTCGGCTTAGCGGACACCTCGGGTGGATAGTCACATTCGTGACTCACCCCCACAAGCTCGTCCACGGCTCCCAGTGCGCAAATCGTCTCAGTGCCGCCTGGGAAAAGCGAAACTATCCTCATGCGGTTCACCCATTAATGTCTCGCTGTCTCCCAAGCGGGGCCCCGAGCCTCACACCCAAAGACGAACCCGCGTCGTAGCGCGCGACCCCGAGTAGGGCTGCGGACTTAGTCGAAATCTGGAGTCGGGTGCTAACTTCTTGGTCGTAGAGCTCTGGAGCTACCCTGAACTGTGTAGGTGTGGTTGTGAATAGTATCGCGGCTATGGGCGCTGTGCGTGTAGTTGCTCTCAGCAGCGGACTATACGTGTTATAATGGTTATTATACCACATGGATGGATAATACATCCATGACTGTTATAAATCTGTTTCTATCGCATGTGATAGGCGCTGGATACCCCACAGTTTAAGTGATTTCAGTTTTGTTTAAGGGGATATGGCGATTGCACTCACAATCGTAGTGGTGTCTTTTGAAACGAGGGGTGGCTTGATGGATCCTTTGAGCTATTGAAAACAGGGTGGAATCCTGAATTAGGTGTTCACTCGTACCTCAAGCCGGAGGGGGTAGAATGGTTGTGTGTGGCTCAGCACGCGTTTAACGTTATGATGTGGCTCGTTATGGAAAGCGGGTTTGGCTGGGCTAGCACCGATTTGGGTGTCGTCTAGAAGACAAGAAGTAGCCTAGGCACACCTCTACATAGAGATGGCTATAGCCTTAGATTCGTGGATGGAGCTCAAAGTGTGGCTGTGGTGTCAGTCGTAGCCGGCCGCTGCTAGGTCTTGGTGTGGTGTGAACCCAACTATTGGCCCGTGGTCAACTCACAGGAAATCGATCTATTTGGTGGGGGTTCAGCGATAAACACATCTCCATCTGGGCGGTGAGCCTCGCTCACCTTCTTCGAAGCGCCAACACTGTGAGGTCCGAGAACGCCTCGCTAGATTTGGACAGCTCCCCTAGGGTAAAGCTCCCCATCAACTCGTTGTGCAGCGTCAGGTTTTGCATCACCGTAACTTGGATGGCTTGGTCTAGGCCGCGTGTGAGTAGGTATCCCGCCAGTTCTCTCGGCATCATGTCCCAAGGCCTCGGTAGCACAAGCACCGTTCTACGGGTGCTGCCTACGAAGTGGATGATTTCATCCAGTTCTTGGCTGAGGGCTCCCCTTTTATGCAGGGAGACCACGACGCTCTCATCCAAACTCACGCCGAGCCTGCAGCACGCCACTTGGATGCATGAGATACCGTTGATGAATTCCAGCTCAACTGTGCGTGGGAACCTCCCGACAAATTGGGCCTCAGAGAGTGTGGTGTCCCCCCAGACACACACAACACACCTCAATCCCCGCTTAGCGAGGTTGACGAGCCCAATTAGCCGTGAATCTTGGTCGCTATAGCTAAGCGTAATAGCTTGGCCTCGGATCAAATGCTCTATCACTTTAAGCGTCGAGGCGAATCCCGCCACCACATCTGCCTCGGCGATTGTGTGTCTAGCCTTTAAAGTGACCAGTTCAGGGTCCCCCGGACCCACTCCCACCATAGTGATCTTGGCCCGAGTGTCTTCAGGCTCGAGCAAAGCGGTTACCCACCCCTCTGCGGGCTGTAGACAAGGAGTAGGGAGAGCCAGTCGTGGGTCTTGGACGCCACTTCTCCGAGTGTTGAGAACTCGGCCGACTCGCCTTCTAATCCGAGCCTAGTGAACACCACGGCCCGCGTGCTCCGCTCAAAGCCGGCGCTTAGAAGGTACTCGGCCGCCCCCTCGACTGTGAGCTCTGCACCCGAAAGGGCGAAGACGTGCTTCCCCCTTCTAAGACAGTAGACCATGAACTCCTTCTTCTCCTGGAGGTCCCCGAAGTCATGGAAGCTCACAACCACGCAGTCCCCCAGCTCAATTTTCGCCAGGGCGGCCGCGAGCTGGATGGAGCTCACCCCTGGGATTACCTCCACTTCGAACCCTTCGAAGTCTTCTAGTAAGCCCTTAAGCCCTGAGGATAGGCATGGGTCACCTATGCGGAGCACCGCTACGTCGCATCCGCTGCTGCGTGCCTCCTCAGCCGCCGCCCTAGCCACACTCCTATAGTTATGCACACTCTGGATGAACAACTTCTTCCCCACTACGAGGCCCTTTACGGGTTCAAGGTCTAGATTCCACCCCACAACGGTACTCGCCCTGCTTATTGCTTCTTTGGCGCGTGGAGTCACCAAGTCCGCGCTTCCTGGGCCGACGCCCACTATATAGAGTTTGACCATTTCAGAGTAGCACCCCACACTGAATTAAAAAACTTTGGTGCATACCACACAAAAGTGCACGGTGTTCTAGGCAATTTGTAATGCGTCACGAGGGATTTACGAGCCAATCAACCCTTGTAAAGGTAGCCTTGCAGGAGTGTTCTTGATGGAGGCGGTTGGCAGGCTCCTCTTAATGGTGCATATGGGTTAGAGTTTCATATTTCTCGCTCTAGTTCCCCCCAATGATTTGCTTGGAGCGATGGGGTGGCTCGGCGTTTCAAGGAAAAGCTGATATTGTCGTGTGAGTGTCTTTTTCGGTGTTCTAGGTGGCCAAGTTTGATGGTGTTAAGGGCTACTTGCTGCTTGAGATAGAGAAGAGTCCTAAGGAGGTGACGCTTGTGTTCAGGGACAACCGCTTCCTATTCATATCAGCTGAGGAGGGCGAAATAGTGATTGAGGGGGATGATGTTGAGGGCTCCGAGGTGGAGGGCGTCTACGAAGCTGGTGGGCAGTTAGAGGTGCGCTTTAAAGATGGAAAGAGGCTTGTGGCCAAGTCAACTGCGGGGAAGCTTCAGTCGGAGAGTATACCCGAGTAGTTTGAGTGGATAGGCTTCGAAATGGTGTTCGACTGCCATATCCACCTCTCAGAGTACCCTGATGACAGGCTTCGAAGGTATGCTAGACTCAACGGGCTCTCGTATACCCTCGGCGAGCTCCTGTCATCGATGGATGAGCATGGTGTGAGTGGTGGATTGCTTCTAAGCCCCCTCTTGGAGGATGGCTCGGCCGTGCCAAACACCCATATCCTTCAGCTTTGTGAGAGGAGTGGGGGTAGGCTTAGTCCCGTGCTCACGGTTGAGCCGAGGAGGGAATGGGTTGAGGAGTGCGTTGAGATCTTCACCAAGAATAGGGGGCTTGTGAAGGCGTTCAAGATCAGGCTGGGCTACCTGCGTGTTAAGCCAGTGGACCCTGTATTCACTAGGATATATGATCTCGCAGAGGAGAATGGTGTACCTGTGATGTTCCACACTGGGGACACGGCAACTGAGCGTGGAAGCCTCGAGTACTCCCACCCATTACTACTCGACGAGCTGGCTGTGAGTCGCCCACAGCTCAGAATCGTGGTGTGCCACTTCGGCAACCCTTGGATAATGGATGCCGCCGAGGTTGCCTACAAGAACCCCAATGTCTACGTGGATATCTCTGGCCTTTTCACAGGCGGCGGGGAGTACAGGGACAAATACGTGGAGTGGCTCTCAAACAGGGTGAGTGAGGCAATATATTATATGGGGGGCGCCGGGCGCGTGCTCTTTGGCTCCGATTACCCGGTTGAATCACTGGGTGACGCGGTGAAGTTTGCACGTAGCCTCAAGGTTTCCAGGGAGGACGCTGAGCGCATCATGTGGCTCAACTCGAAAGAAGTGTTCGGGCTTGGCTAGCGATGTTAACATAGTGGATGCTGAGGCTGATAGGCGACGGTATGAGTGGATTCTCGAGGAGGGCTTCAGCGGACTATACCTATGGCACGCCCGCAGAACCCTTCACTCGGCAGAGGTGGTTAGGGTGGCGCTTGTGGGAGGGGAGCCCGCGGGGCTCGTGATACCTAGGGGGATAGGCTCAGATATTGGCTACGTGTATTATATAGTGGTGGCCAAGCGTTTCAGGGGTAGGGGTGTGGGTGGCGCACTGCTAGACCACACCGTACGCTTCTTCTTTGAAGAGGGTAGAAGGGAGGTTTACGCCAGCATTGAAGATGATAACACCGAGTCCATACGCCTCTTTACATCCCGTGGCTTCAGGCCGACGGGTTTCGAAGAGTTAAGGCGCAAGTATGGCAGTGTGAGGGCTACCAAAATATACGCGGAGATGCTGGTTGTCAGAGGTGAGACCCTCTACGTTTTAGAGTCGGGTAAAAGACGGCAGACGGGAGAGGGGGGAGCTAGTTATACCGCCACGTGAAAGTGGCTTCCATAGGAAGCTCAAAAGAATGATACGGGACGCGGGTCTAACACTCGGCTACGACGCCAAATGTGAGAAGCATCTGAGCGTCCACTCCAAGAGGCTTGTTGTTGACGTGGCCTATACGCGGATGGGTGTGGTCAGCGCGGTTTTCGAGGTGGAGAGGGGGTTCACTTGGGACACGATGCACGTGTTAGGCCACCTAGTAACACTCAACCTCTTCGCCCAAGACCTCGAGGAAGAGTTACCATGCATCTTCGTGTTCGACGAGAACAGGCACCCAGCGTCGGGTGGGCACACCGCGACACTGCTTAAAACTTGGTCGTGGTACACTGAGGTAAGCGGCCAAAAGCAGAAAATCAGACTGCACACCATACCAGTATACTGGGATAGGAGCGCTACACCGAACACGCATTCGATAAGCGTCGAATGGCTCACAACCAGGATAGCCCAACTACTCGCTTAACCCCCAAGTGAACCCTTAATTAGAAGACACAGCAACGTGCGAACCATGTGTTGGGAGCATCCCAATGTCTCAGAGTTCGCTCATGTATTCCTAAATATCTCTAGGAAGTCCGTGATCCTAACCTTTATTCCGAATCTCTCCTCTATCCTCTTGCTCTTAAGGTAGGCGTATAGTAGACTTGGAAGCGTGCGTGTGGGAGACCATTTTCCCTGCCATTTTGCGAGTATGGCTCTGTATATTGGGTCGAAGTAGAAGAATTTTTGCTTCAGCTTAGAGATGTATGAGTCTATATCGAGGCTACCGGTAGAAACACATTCGAAGAGTATCTCAGCTGACTGAAAGCTCGGTATTATTCCCTCCCCTAGGAGGGGGAAGACTGTGCCAATGGCCTCACCCACACCCACGATGTGTGTGTCGCCCCTCCTGATTGAGACGGGCTGCGTGCGGCCGAAGGGTAGTAGGCGTATCGGTCTCGCTATGGTTTTAATCCTCCTCCCCCCGTGTTTGAGCATGAATTCCTCCACGTATTCCTTTTGCCTGTGCAGCTTGTCACCCCCGCCCACGTGGGCCACCTTGGGGCCAAGAGGGAAGAACCAGGTGTACCCCGTGAGCCCGGGGTATGGTATAACCGTGAAGTCATCGTAGGGTGGCTGCCCCTCATATTCAACCCTATACTCCAAGTTGGGGAAAATTATGTCACCGCTTATCCTTGGCAGTATTGAGCGGTAGACTCCTGAAGCGTCAACTATGAGGTCAAAGTTTGATAGATCCTCAAGAGATACTCTTCTCCCACGGGTTATCTTAGCGCCGCTCTCGGCTGCGAGTTGGATTAGCCTCTCCTCCACTTTGTTCTTGTCGAAGGTTACGAGGCCAACCGTGGGTATGGTCCTCTCCCCCTTCCCATCAAAGATTACGTGTAGCTTCCTCCCCTCATAGAGAATGTATTCCTCGAAGTCCATGTCGAAGGGTTTAAGGATCCTCGAAAGCTCGTGTTTGGAGCCCCCCCAAGCGCACTTCGAGTCAGGGTAGGGTAGCATGTCGAATCCGTAAACCTCGTGCCTAGTCTCCCGTGAAAGCCTTGCGGCAAAGTAGCTACCGGCTACACCTAGACCCACTACGGCTACCCTGATACAACCCACCATGTTTAGAGTGAGCGAAGCACTATTTCAATATATCTATTTTGAGCATTGGGTCGGGTCGGGGTGATTCGGACTTGGAGGCTCTAAACCCTAACCTTAGCGTAATGGTTGGTTGAGTATGCCGCCAAATGTAAGTCTATAAGTACAAGATCGAAGGCTTGGCCCTTCGGAAGGTGACCCACCTGTGGTGCTCGGTGTGCGGCGCTTACTCCCCACAATGTTGTTGTACACTTCGTTCCATGTCCACCCTATGTGTGTGATTGCTGGTCATGTTTTGGGGTCTTAGTTGGTGTGGTGAACGGTCACTAAGCTTAATAGTTGTCTTGTTGTTCAAATTTGAAGTGTCCGGCTTGAAGGTGAAAGATCTTTCTGAGAGGGTGAAGATGCTACCCGTCTCCGCGGTTAGGGTGCTTTCTGACTCGTCGAAGGGCTCTGGTGTTATTAGGCTCACGGCTGGTGACCCCGACTTTAAGACCCCGAAACACATAGTTGAGGCCGCCTTGAGGGAGGCTGAAGAGGGGTTAACCCACTACACTTCGAGCGCGGGGTTACCCCAACTACGGGAAGCGATAGCTAGGAAGCTCAGAACTGAGAACGCTTTGAGCTATGACCCCATGAGAGAGATCGCGGTAACCAACGGAGGCACAGGTGCACTCGCCCTAACATTTCTGGCTCTACTCAACCCAGGCGACAGGGTGCTGATACCTGACCCCGGCTGGACAAATTATAAGCCTATGATAATCGCCGCTGGTGGGGAAGCGGTAGGCTACCCCCTGAGAAGGGAGAACGGGTTCAAACCAAACATATCAGAGTTAGAGGCCTTGGTTACGGATAGGACGAAGGTGATCGTGGTGAACACGCCCTCTAACCCCACGGGCGCCGTGTACGACAAGGAGCTTCTAGGCGAACTCGTGGAGCTAGCTGTAAAGAAAAACCTGTACATCGTGTCGGATGAGGTTTATGAGAAAGTGGTCTTTGACGGTTTTAGCCATGTGAGCACAGCGACTCTACCGGGCGCCTTTGAAAGAACGATCACCGTGAACAGCCTCTCTAAAACCTACGCCATGACTGGTTGGAGGGTTGGCTACGCCGCTGGACCTGAAAGTGTGGTCTCAGCTATATCCGCGCTCAACTCGGCGCTCAACTCATGCCCCCCATCGGTTTCCCAGGCGGCGGCAATAGCAGCCATAAATGGTCCCCAGGATGTCGTGGACAAAATGGTGGAGGAGTACAAGTCTAGAAGGAACTATTTTATAGCTTCGCTGAACGAGATACCCGGGGTGGAAGCTTTAAGGCCCTCCGGAGCATTCTATGCGTTTGCCGACTTTTCCTCCATAGAGAAGTCGTCTGTAAAAATGAATCAACGTCTACTCAGCGACGCGCGTGTTGCAGGAATCCCTGGCTCCGCCTTCGGAGATGCGGGTGAAGGTTACATCAGGTTCTCGTTCGCCTCATCTATGGAAGACTTAAAAGAAGCCGCGAACAGGATTTCCCTAGCCCTAAGGAGATAACACAGATTTTCCAAATAAATACTAGGTTTTTTTTTAAAAAAAAATTAGGCTTTTCACAGAAGCGACACTCTGGATACTGGAATCTGTTTTGAATCTTGTTTCCACCATGATCTAATATCACTTATAAATGTTTCAAAACCTCAACCTTCAGGGCGTGGGTGATTACTTGGGTTTTTTCCGGCTGGGCTGAGAGACTCCGTTTTGCGTAAACTGGTTCCAACTACAGTAACAAATTTTACATATGTAAGTATGTATTTTATAAATGTTTGACAAACGTAAAAATCTAAATGAAGTCTATTTCCACCATGGATGTTGATGGATAATATCTATAATCCTCTTCTTAGGGTATTTACAAAGTTAAATATTTCTACGCTTTTTGAAACTTTTTTAAGTATTTGAAAACTCTTAAATAGGGCTATTGGCTTGATTTGTTATATGCAAGAGTCTTCTCATATTGGTTCAAAAGGTGTTTCCGATGTCGCTAGGGAGTTGACCTTTGGTACTTGGAGGAAGCAGTCTTCATGGAGGCCGCTTGTTGTAACCGGCGCCGAGGGGGTCTACTTTTTTGATGATGCAGGCAAAAAATACTTGGACTTTTCGTCGCAGCTCATGTGCTCTAATCTTGGACATGGTAATAGGAGGGTGATTGAAGCGATTAAATCCCAGGCTGAGAAGCTCGCGTATGTATCCCCCGCTTATGCGACGGAGGTTAGGGCTGAGCTGGCGCTTAAGCTTAGGGAGGTGCTTCCAGGAGGGTTAGTGAAGTATTTTTTCGGTACCTCTGGGACTGAGGCGAATGAAGCCGCTGTTAAGATGATCAGGATGTACTATTCGCGTGAGGGTAGAACCAAGATTGTGTCTAGGTTTAACTCGTATCATGGTTCCACCGCGGCGAGTATAAACCTGACGGGTGACTTTAGACGCATGGCCGTGGACGCCCACACCACCCTACCAGGGTTCGTGCGCATACCCGACCCCTATTGTTATCGCTGCCCCTTCGGTTTGAAGTACCCTGAATGCGGCGTGGCGTGCGCCGAGTACCTTGAATACGTTATTAGGAATGAGGGTAACATTGGTGGAGTGGTGGTTGAGCCGGTTACGGGCACGAACGGTGTTATTGTGCCCCCGAAGGAGTATCTTCCGAGGATAAGGGAGATCACGGAGGACCACGGTGTCTTCCTCGTGGCGGATGAGGTGATGAGCGGGTGGGGTAGGACTGGTGAGTGGTTCGCCGTTGACAACTGGGGTGTTAAACCCGATATACTCACCACAGCCAAGGGTATCACATCCGCTTACGTCCCACTTTCATTGACGGCCACCAATAAGGAGTTGGCGGACTACTTTGAGGACAACTACTTCGCCCACGGGCACACATACGAGGCCCATCCGCTAACACTCGCCGCGGGCGTGGCCGCAATAGATGAGTACAGGGAGCGCGACCTGATTAGGAGGTCTAAGAAGCTTGGTGGATATCTCGGTAAGAGGCTTGGTGAGCTCGCTGAGAGGCACCCCTCGGTTGGTGATGTCAGGGGGCTGGGTCTATTCTGGGCTGTTGAGATCGTGAAGGATAGGGAGAAGAAGACGCCCTTCAATGCCTACGAGGATAAGCTTTCCGGCACGCCACTTATGACGGACAGGGTGGCCTCACACATGATGAAGAACGGCGTGTACGTTAACTCATGGGTTTCCCACTTCGTGGTAGCCCCACCCCTCATAGTTAAGGAGGAGGAGATAGATAGGGGGGTGGAAGCCTTCGATGAAGCCTTGAAGATCGCCGACGCGGAGGTGACACACGCTTGAGCCCAGTTGACACAACGGTGTACGGCTCCCTACCCAACTATGTTGGTGGGAGGAGGGTTGAGGTCCACTCAGACACAAGCTACCCTGTTTATAATCCAGCGTTCGGCAAAGTTATCGCTGAGGCTCCAGAATCGGGTGGAGACCACGTTGCGAGCGCTGTGGAGGCGGCTCAGGCAGCGTTCGAGAAGTGGAGTCGTACGCCAGTCACGGAGAGGATAAAGTTCCTATTCAGGCTTGAGAGGCTTATGAGTGAGAGGCTGGATGAGCTGGCCGCCACTATTACGCGTGAACATGGCAAGACGCTTAGCGAGGCCCGTGGAGAGGTGCTACGCGCAGTTGAGAACGTTGAAGCCGCCGCGGCCTCCGTTTACCATATCATGGGTAGAAACAACCTCGACATATCCGAGGGCATAGACGAGGAACTCTACCGTGTGCCCCTCGGGGTCTTCGGCGTTGTCTCACCCTTCAACTTCCCGTTGATGGTGCCATTCTGGTTTATACCTTACGCGCTTGGGTTGGGTAACACGGTGGTGGTTAAACCATCCGAGAAGACCCCTGTTAGCATGACACTCATAGCACGCCTCTTCGAGGAAGCGGGCGTCCCCCCAGGTGTGATCAACGTGGTTAACGGCGGCTCGAAGAGTGTTGACGCCCTGCTCGACAACCGTGGGGTCAGAGGGATCAGCTTTGTTGGGTCAACCCCCGTAGCCAAGTACATATATAGCCGTGGGACGGCGAACCACAAGAGGGTTCAGGCTGGTGCTTCAGCTAAGAATTTTGAGGTTGTTATGCCCGACGCAGACCTGGGTCTAGCTATACCCAGCCTCATAAGCTCCTTCTTCGGTAACGCGGGGGAGCGGTGCCTCGCAGGCTCGGTTCTGGTAACCCTACCCGAGAACCATGAGCGTGTGCTCAAGCTGTTTGTTGACGCGGCATCCAAGCTCCGTTTGGGTTATGGTCTAGAGCTGGGGGTTGATATGGGTCCCCTCATTAGGCGTGAACACCTTGAGAGGGTTAAGAGCTACATTGAAGTGGGGGAATCTGAAGGAGCAAAGCTGGTGCTTGATGGGAGAAGGGTGAGGCCAGCCGAGTACCCCGACGGCTTCTTCCTCGGCCCAACCGTGTTCGACGAGGTTTCAGCCGACATGAAAATAGCTAGGGAGGAAATCTTCGGCCCGGTTGCGAGCGTTATGACCGTAAACAGCCTAGATGAGGCAATAGAGGTAATAAACTCGAGTAGGTTTGGCAACGCGGCCACAATTTTCACGTCCAGCGGACACCACGCCCGCGAGTTCACCTCACGTGTGGAGGCTGGCAACATTGGGGTCAACATCGGTGTTGCCGCACCCATAGCCTTCTACCCCTTCGCGGGTATGAAGGACTCCTTCTTCGGCGACCTACACGCCCAAGGTGGAGACGACCAAATCTACTTCTACACCGAGCGCAAAGTTGTCATATCAAGATGGGTCAGCCCCAAACAGATAGTTCCCCATTCCTAATCAAACAGTTTCCTTCTCTATTTCACAAGTGTACGGGGTTGAATCAAACCCTAAGCTGTGGGTAAAACAAAATCCGTTTAGGCGAGGTTTATGTGGAGGAACCTGCTTACCAGTATACCTGCCCCATGTGTCGCTAGAGCTGCACCTATTGCGAGGGTCATCATTTGCAGCCCCTTCCTCCACGGGTTAACATCGCTGAGCGCACCGATTATTGAGCCTATCACGAATGTGGCGAGTGCGGATATGGCGTAGGAGCTTATAACCGCCGTGAGCCCCGACACACCTACAAGGTAGGCTAGGACGGGTATAGCCGCACCCCCGATGTATGAGATGGCGGTGTGGAGGGCGCTCTTTTTGGGTTCGTCCTCTGGCTCCGAGGCCACAAGGTTGTGTGCTATCCCCTTAAGCTCCCCCGCTATCCTAGTAGCCGCGGCTGTGTCCAGCCCCTTCGATGCGAGCATACGGCTAAGCCTCGCTATAAGTGTGTCCTCGCTTAGGGAGGCTTGGAGTTTGGCCTTCTCCATTTCGCTTTTGGCCATCTCTACGTCGGAGGTCGTCGAGAGGTATGCGCCCACAGCCATGGATAGTGCACCTGAAAGACCAACTATCATCCCTGCGACGGCGACTATGAGTGATGAGGTGAACGCGCCGGAGAACCCCGACACAACCGCTAACACCTCGATTAACCCGTCACTCACGCCGTAGATAACGTCCCTGACGCTCTCGACGCGGAACTCCTGGCTCATAAGAGTGTATTCATGCGCTATTTCATCCTTGAGCACATCGTCGAGGAGCGCCTTCTCCTCGCTGGTGAGGTCGCTCCGCTCAAGTAGCTTCGCGTACTTCACTATGGCTTGCTGCTCGTCTGACTCGAGTAGTCGGACGGTTATCCTGAGGCCCATAAGGCCCCGTAGAAGCCTGTACGCCTTAGCCTTCCACTTCTGCCTCACACCAGCCGGCTTCAGCTTGAGGCCGCGCCTCTCCGCTAGCCTTGACCACACCTCGATGTGTTTACGCTCAATCTCTGATAGCCTAGAAAGTATATCCTTAATCTTAGGATTCCTCTCAGCCTTGGCGAGCTCGGCGTAAACAGTGCAATCCACAACTTCATCAAGATAGTTACGCTGAATGATCTCCGCAATCTCAGCGTTAAACCCCTCCGCCACTCTAAGCGTGCTCGCCATAATTACAAAACCAACTAAATACACCAAAACATCTTGATAAACCCTACCCAAAACGTAGCCCACATCTAATAGGAGAGGCCGTGAAGTATATTCTGAGAAGACGTCATACTCGGCTGACGCTGACAGCGAGTCTTGCACAATCGCGGTGGTTGACAGGCAGGGGGAATCCAGCATGAGCGTTTCGAGGTAGTGTTTATATTCGTATACAAAGTGCTATAATAGATGCGGGTTGACTTGGGTTAGGCTTTGCGGTTTACACGAATTAGAGGATGGTAAGCCTAAGGGTTTTAATGTCAGAGGCCGCGACGTCGTTGCTGTGAAGATTGGCTCCAAGGTGTACGTGTGTGACCGCTGGTGCACGCATGAGCAGGGCGACATGGGTATGGGTTGGGTTGAGGGATCCGTTATAACCTGCCCCGACCACGGTTCCCAGTTTGACTTGGCGGATGGTGGTAAAAATGTTTTGGGTCCAGACGGTGAACCAGCTGGGAGCGTAGCCGACCTACACGTCTTCAACGTGAAGGTTGAAGACAAAGAGGTTAACGTAGATATCTAGGCTTAAAGAGTAATTCAAAGAGCCGCCTTTGAGCGCTACTTTGAGACGTCTAAGACCTCCGCACCACTCACCCTTACGAGTTCAGCTGTGGGTAGCCGCATTAAGGAGTTGTGGTCCCCCGCAGCCGCCCAGACACTCTCGAAGCGTTCGATAGACCTATCCACAATCACCCGGACACCCATCCTGTGGGGGAAGGGGGGTACGCCGCCCACCCTGTAGCCGGTTCTAGCGTAAACCTCCTCCGGTGTAGCCATGCGGAGGTTGAGTCCAACGGTGCCGCATAGTCTTCTCAGGTCAACCTTCCTGTCACCTGAGAGTACCACAACTAGCGTGTTGTTTTCGTCTACGAACACTATGGATTTCGCTATCTCAGCTATACTGCAACCCAACGCCTTCGCCGCCAACTCCGAGCTTCTCGTGGAGCTCTCAAGCACTCTGATTTCAGCGTGCACCGAGTGGGTTTGAACGTAGTCTCTTACTTGAGCGGTGCCCTCCACGCCCACCACCCCCCATCACTGCTTGGGTGTGATTGCTCTCTCAGTGTTCTCCTGTATTTTCACAAGCGAGTTGTACATGAATGTTAACTCTTCGTTGGTTAGGTTCTGGAAGAGTTCGTGTGTTGTCTCGCGTATCACCCTCAGCCCTTCCTCGAACACCTTTTTAGCCTTGTCCGTGGCCTCGATGAATATTATACGCCTATCCTCGCTGCTCCTAACCCTGACAACGTATCCCTGCTCCTCAAGCCTGTCGATGAGGTATGTGACCCCGGCCTGTGTGAACATTATTTTCTCCGCGAGCTTGGCCATAGATATTCTACCACTGGTCACCAGTTCGACTATAACCTTGAATTCCTGATAGCCTACCCCCGTGGCTCTTAGCCTCGCATCGAGTAGTTTCTGAATCATCCGCAGGGTCTGCGCGAAGCTTCTCCACAGCTCTAGCTCGTCCACCCTTGTGGGATCACTCATTTCCTTCATCTCTTTGTCTTACTCCGTTATTAGCATTACCATTTTTCTCGTTGTAGGTGGATGCTTCATGCTCTCCTCTTTTCCCCTTCAATGACTCAGCTGTGGCGCCAACCTTCTGAGGGGCTTGGGTCCTAGGACCCCTAAGAGCCGATGATAGGGCTGCGAACACGGAGAGTGCGGCGCCAATATAAAAGGTTACGTGGAGGCTTGTGATAAATGGTGGTGCAATGGTGCTTGGGAACCAGGATTTCGCCTCTATCACACTGATGGCTTGGGGTGGTATCGAGGCAGCCACCGTGGGGGGCAAACTTGACAGTATACTCCTCACTGGGTCATACCCTAGGAAGGCTGCGAAGAGAGCACCTGTGGGGGGGATACTCGACGCCTGTTGTGCGAGCTGGGCTGGTACACCCGCCCCTACCAGTGATGTGTAGAGCGCCGACGGGAGTGTCTTGGTCAGACCCAGTATGACTATGGTGAAGAATATACCCAAGCTCACCGTCTGACCCGTGTTCTGGAGTGTAGCCCTCATACCCGACCCCGCCCCACGGTGCTCTGGGGGTAGCGAGTTCATGATGGACGCAGTGTTGGGTGCGGCGAACATCCCGTTACCGATCCCCATCATGAATATTATTAGGGCGAATAGCGGATAGCTGAAGTCGTATGGTAGCCCCGCAAGTAGGAGGAAGCCTATGGCTGTTATCACCATTCCGAGGGTTGCTAGGAGTCTGGCGCCGTATCTATCTGAGAGCCAGCCGCTTAGTGGGCCCATCACTATGAAGCCAAGTGATAGGGGTATCATGTACACGCCAGCCCAGAAGGGTGTAGACTGGTAGCTAAAGCCGTGTAGCGGCAGCCATATACCCTGCAGGAGTATTATGAGCATGAGCATAACCCCTCCACGGCCAATCGAGCCCAGTAGGCCCGCGAAGTTTGCGGCGGTGAACATCCTTATCCTGAATAGGTGCAGCCTGAACATGGGGTACTTGACCCTCGTCTCCACGAATGGGAAGGCTGCGAGGAGCGCCAACCCGCTCACCATGGCCGCGATCACCCACGGGTCCCCCCACCCCGTCGCCGAGGAGCCGTAGGGTAGTAGCCCGTAGGTCACCCCCACTAGGATGATTGTGAGACCCGCGCCGAACGTTATGTTACCCGCCCAATCTATGCCTTGATTCCTGCTTATCTTACCCATCTCCCTAAGCTTAGTGTACGACCACACTGTGCCGAATAACCCGAAGGGCACACTCACAAGGAAGACATATCTCCAGTCGTACTGGGCGAGGATGCCCCCCAATACGAGGCCTACGAATGAGCCGGTGAGCGCGGATATCTGGTTTATGCCCAGCGCCTTACCCCTCTCCTCCGTGGGGAATGCGTCCGTTAATATGGCGGCGCTGTTCGAGAAGAGGAAGGCTCCACCTATCCCCTGAATTATCCTGAAGACCACAATCTCCAGCGCGCCAGCGTCACCTCTGCTCGGTGTGAGTGAGAGTAGTATGGAGCCCGCTGTGAACACCGCGAAGCCCAAATTGTAGAGTCTAACCCTACCGAACATGTCTGAGAGTCTCCCGAACGTCACGAGAAGTGTTGCTGTAACAACATTATACCCGAATAGCACCCACAGCAGGTATTGGAAGGAGGTGAGGGGGTTAATGTTTATACCCCTGAATATCGCGGGAAGCGATATGAGTGTGATCGTCCCGTTTATAGAGGACATGATCACCCCAAGACTCGTGTTCGAGAGGGCGATCCACTTATACTGAACCATATCCTAAAGAAGTTAATAGTCAAATATATAACCTTTGCCTAGGGTTGGCGGAACCACTAAAGGTGACGTCGCGAACCGCCGTAAGTGGTCCACGTCTCCCAAGGGATCAGCTATTAAGTATGTTACCTAAAGCGTGGGCAAGACATTGAGTGTTAATGTAAGCTACGCTTATATTTGTTTGTATAGGTGTGTAGCCCATGTCTACCCAGAGTGTTACACGTAGGTTGGCCGCAGAGCTTGTTGGCACATTTATATTCGTGTTTGTTGGCGCCGGAGGTGTTGTGACCTCAACCCGCTTCGCCCCCAGCATGGGGCTGCTCATAGCCGCCTTAGCCAACGGCTTGGGGCTCGCAATAGCTGTCTCACTAACGATGGGGGTGTCGGGTGGCCACCTTAACCCCGCGGTCACGTTGGGTATGCTTGTGACGCGTAGGATAAGGGTTGCTGAGGCGGCTGGGTACATTGTAGCCCAAGTGGTGGGTGCAATTCTAGCAGCTTATGCCCTTGTCCTGCTTATACCCGGATCGATAGGCTCGGCGGCGAACTATGGAGCGCCTTCACTCGGCTCAGGTGTAGGCGTGGGTGTGGGTATAGCCTTTGAGGCTGTGATGACGTTCGTGCTCCTAAGCGCGGTGTTCGGCACAGCGGTTGACCCTAGGGCTCCGAAGATTGGTGGATTCGGTATAGGTCTAGCGGTGTTCCTCGACGTCCTAGTGGGCGGACCCTTCACGGGTGCGATGATGAACCCCGCCCGGGCGATAGGGCCCGAGGTGGCCGCACACTACTTCTCAGCGTGGTACGTGTATTGGATAGGCCCCATAATCGGCGGAATAGTTGGGGCGCTCGTCTACCAATACGTGATGATGGGTCGTCAAAGTGGAGGCGCCGCCAACTAGGGCGCCCCATATGGCTATCACTGGGTGAAAGTGCAGTGTGTTTGGATGTGTCTCGGAGGGTTTAATCCCCCCTTAGACATCATAGTGGGGGGTGGGTTACTTGCCCAGAATAGTCTTCCTAGGGACGGGTGCAGGTGGGTTCAGGGGCTCTGGGAGGTTTAAGTCCTCAGTCTACTTGGATGGGATGCTGTTCGACTGTGGGGCGGGGGTGACTGGGAGGCTTGAAGACTTGGGTCTACTGGATAAAGTTGAGGCGGTGTTCATAACCCATCTGCACAGCGACCATTTGAGCGGGCTATACGACACCCTTGTGTCCATGGTTGTTGAGAGGAGGAGTAGACCTCTTAATATCTATGCGCCTCCAGGGCTTAGCGGCCTCCTCAGTGCGTATTCATCGCTTGGTAACAAGCTAAGCTCCCCCGAGACGGGTTTCAGCGTCAATCTCTCCGTGAGCCTCAGCACTGTCGCCAGGGTTGGAGGGTACACCGTGGAGGGCGTGGTCCTTGACCACGTGGTCACCAACATCGGCTACCTTGTAAGGTGGGCTGACAGGGCGCTCTTCTACACGGGGGATACGCGTGAGCCTTCAAACCTCCTCAAATACAAGGTGGACTACCTCATACACGAGGCGACATTCACTGAGAGATTCAGGGAGGTGGCGAAAAGATATGGGCACACAACCGCCCTCGAAGCCGCCAAGGCCGCCGAGGCTGTGGGCGCTAAGAAACTATTCATAACCCACATAGAGAACAGGGGTGACCCAGCAGAAGCCAAGCTCACAGAAGCACGCAGCGCCTACCCCGACGCCATCATGCCAAACGACCTAGAAGAATTCATGATTTGAGCCACCAGGACCCCTTCACCCTAGGGACCGACAGAAACAACACAACTTCTAGTGGGTCTCGAGTGTGTGGGGGTTAGCACAATTCATACGAAGACACTGACCCTACCCTCCAGAGATGGTGGGTGCTCACTAGCGGGGTTCACAGCTTTGTCAAGCGGGACATATGGGTGCATGTGGTTTTGTATATGGATGTATTGGGGTATTGGTTAAATGTTATCTCTAAGCTTAAATGGGGTAGTGTGTTTTAGGGTTTGACCAGTCGTGAGCTTGTCTGAGAAGGAGTTTTACTATACTAAGCTTGGCAGGGACTTCGTGTTTCCGGGCTACAAGGAGAAGTACCCGCGTAGTAAGGGTTATCTTCTCAAGCATGTGAAGTTTGAGGGTGAGCTCGACTACTCCACTAAGAGTTTGAAGGGGCGCGCCACACTTAGCCTTGTTGTTCTGGATGGTGGTGGGGGTGCTGTTGAGCTTGATGCAGTTGACTTTAAACTTGAAGGTGTGAGTCTGAATGGGAGGCCCGCTGAGTATACTTATGATGGTAGGAGGCTGGTTGTGCGCTCGGGTGTGGGCGCCGGCTCGGCTGTCGAGCTTGTTGTGGAGTACGTTGTGCGTGAGCCGAAGAAGGGGTTATTCTTTATTGTACCCGACGCCGACCACCCCGAGAGGCAGTATCAGGCGTGGACTCAGGGTGAAAGTGAAGATAACCGGTATTGGCTCCCCGTGTACGATTACCCGAATATGAAGTGTACTTCTGAAGTTATTTTGAGTGTGCCGGCTAATCAGTTCGCTGTGTCGAACGGTGTGTTGTTGGAGGTTAAGAGTGATGGTGATAGGAAGAGGTATCACTGGTATATGAAGCACCCCCACTCCACTTATCTCATATCCTTCGTGGCTGGGGAGTTCGACTCGAAGGAGGAGAGGGTGGACGGTGTTGCACTTCAGTACTTCGTACCCAAGGGTAGGGGTGGTGACATTGAGCGTAGCTTCTCGAAGACGCCCGATATGCTCAGATTCTTCGGTGAGTTCACGGGTGTAGCCTACCCCTACGAGAAGTATAGTCAGGCGTGTGTGTTCGGGTTCACGTATGGGGGGATGGAGAACATCAGCGCCACCACACTCACCGAGAGGACGCTTCACGATGAGGTTGCCCACATGGATTTCTCAAGTGACGGCCTCGTGGCCCACGAGTTAGCCCACCAGTGGTTCGGCGACCTCGTGACGTGTAAGGATTGGTCACACATATGGCTCAACGAGAGCTTCGCCACATTCTTCCAAGCGCTCTACTTCAGGCATGACCGTGGATTGGATGAGTTTTACTACGACTTGGTCGGTAAGCTCGACACCTACCTTGAAGAGTCGGCTAAAAGGTATATTAGACCCATATCAACCAAGTTCTACTCCATGCCCGAGGAGATGTTCGACAGACACACCTACGAGAAGGGCTCACTTGTGCTCAACTCACTCTTCAACCTAGTCGGTGAAGAATCCTTTAGGAAGGCGATTAAACTCTACTTGGAGAGGCACAGATTCGCGAACGCTGAGACCGACGACCTACGCAAAGCCTTCGAGGACGTCACATCTAAGGACCTAGAGTGGTTCTTCGACCAGTGGGTCTACTCAGCAGGCCACCCCCAACTCAAGGTTAGCTACACGTATGACGCTCAGCAGAAACTCCTGAAGCTGGTATTCAAGCAAACCCAGCAGGAGGTGGGCGCATTCAGGCTGCCACTCCGCCTCGTGGTTAACCTCGACGGCTCACGCAGGGAACTCACTGTTGAGGTTGAGGGGCGGGAGCACGCACTCGTCTACCCGTGTGAGTCTAAGCCAAGGTATGTGTGTGTTGACCCCACCATGAGTGTAGTTGGCGCCTTAGAGGTGGAAGAGGATGAGGCCTCATCCATAGCCAAGGCAAAGGAGGATGAGCACCTCTACTGCAGGGTCACAGCCATAAGGGGACTATCCAAGAAGTCCTCGAGCACCGTGGTGGAGGCGCTCGAAGAACTCCTCCTCTCCAACGGGTTCTGGGGTGTGAGCGCGGAGGCGGCTTTCACGCTTGGCTCCATCGGTACCAAGCGGGCCTTGGAGGCGCTCCTCAAGGGTGTGCGCCACAGCCACCCCAAGGCGCGTAGGGCTGTGGCCAAGGCTCTTGGGAGCTTTAAAGAGAGGGAGGCCTACCAGGCATTGGTGGATATTCTCAAGGGTGAGCCAAGCTACTATGTTAGGGGTGAAGCCGCCCTCTCACTTGGTAAAACGCGTGTGAAAGAAGCGTACGACCAGCTCATCCAAGCGGTCAACCTCCCCTCCCACGCGGATGTCATAGCTTCAAACGCCGTGCAGGGCCTAGCTGAGCTCAGGGATGAGAGGTGTATTGAGCTCATCATGGAGAAGACTTCGACTAGGTATGGTGAGATGCTTAGGCGCGCCGCAGCGCAGTCCCTCTACGCGTACACTTCAAACGACAAGGTTCGAAACCTACTCGTGGAGCTGTTAGGGGACGCTGACTTCGGTGTGAGGATAAGCGCTCTGCAGGCCATTGAGAGGAGTGGTGACACCAGATTCCTCGACGCCGTCTCAAGGGTGGTTGGCTCAGACACCGATAATAGGGTTGTGCGCACAGCCATGGAGGTGAGGCGTAAACTGGTTCAGGCCCAGCAGAACCAGCTTGGCGATCTACGCGCGAAGTATGAGCAGCTATACGAGGAGAACAGACGTCTCAGAAGCGAGGTTGAGGAGCTCAAGGCGAGGTTGAAGTAGATTGACCACTGAACTCGGCGTGGGTGAGAGGCTTAGGGCCGAGTTAATCGCAGCTGGGCTCGATGGCTTCATACACTTCCAGACTGGGAGGGCGCATGAGAACGTCACCCTACGCTACCTGAGCGGTGTGGGGGGCCTCGAGGACTCGGGTCTAGTGTTCCCCGTGGGCTCGGAGCCAGTGCTCATAGTTAAGGACTTCGAGGAGGTGAGGGCTAAGAGGCAGTCGTGGATCAGGGATGTGAGGGGGGTGACCACGATACCCCTCAGCTTGGCGGCGCAGAGGATTAGTGAGGTGGTGCGTGAGAAGGGGCTCGTGGGTAAGAGGCTCGGCGTGGATGAATCCGAGCTCACACTCGAAGTGTACATGGCTCTCTCAAAGCTCGGGGTAGAGCTTGTGCCCTTCGGCTCCAACATAATGCGTATGAGGATGCGTAAGACCAGGGGGGAGGTGGAGAGGATCAGGAGGGCTGTGAAAATCGCGGAGGAAGCCATAAACAGGGTGGGAAGCCTCCTCGGCGACGGACTCACAGAGGCCGAGTTGGCGGCTGAGGCTACACTAGCCATGGAGAAGGCGGGTGGCTCCAAGTCCTTTGTACTCGTCCAGTTCGCTGAGAACGCGGCGATGGCCCACGTCCAACCCGCCGATAAGCATGTGAGGGGCGACGGCCTCCTCGTAGTTGACTTGGGAGCCAACTATGAGGGCTACAACTCGGATATCACACGCACATTCATAGTGGGTAGGCCCCCGACCGCTCAGCTTGAATACGTTAACGCCGTGTGGGAGTCCATGAATAAGGCGGTGGCCGCCGCTGCCCCAGGTGTGGGTGTGGCTGAAGTTGCGGGGGCGGCGCGCAGGGTTCTACGTGGAAGAGGCCTACCCCAACCCAAGCATAGAATAGGCCACGGCCTCGGCCTAAGCGTCCACGAGAAACCCATAGTGGAGGAGGGCTTCGAAGACCTACTCGAGGAAGGCAACATCATCACAGTGGAGCCAGGAGTCTACTTTGAGGGTGCGTGCGGTGTGAGGTTCGAGGTGGACTTACACATAACTGGTGGAGGCTGCGAGGTGCTCGACTCGGCGACGCTTGTGAAGCCCTAAACCCCAACCTTCGTAGCCCCCATAAGCCCAAGAACCACCTCTGTGTCGGATACAATGTTGGGGATTTTGGCGTACTCATCAGGCTGATGCGCGGTCTCATCACACGTCATCCACACCACTGTGGGTATCCCCTTAGCCCTGAAGTACTTGGCAACTGTGCCACCACCTATACCCTTCGGCTTCACAGATGTTCCCCGAACCCTTCTCAGCGTCTCAGCGAACCTCTTAGCGAACTCCGAGTTTGGATCGGTTGGGGGCGACGGGTCCTCCCTACTCACTACCTCCACACCGCAGCGCACACCGTTCCGCCCACAGAAATCCTCCACCAAACGCTCAACATCCCCCAGAACCTGGCCTGTAGTGTAGTTTGGAAGGATCCTGCAGTCAAAATAGAATGTATCCGAGCCAGGCACGGTGTTCACATTTGGCACGTTCGGCTCACGCTTGGTGGGCTCAAACGTGGAGATGGGGGGCTCGAAGAGATCATCCCTCGCATCATACTTCCCATGCAGGTAGTCGTCGATAAGAAGCATCAGCTTAGAGCCCAACCTCTGGGCGTTAACCCCCCTCTCAGGTGTGCTCCCATGGGTTTGGACGCCTAAGAGCTGCACCCTGAACCATAGTACACCCTTCTCAGCCACCTCCAGAAGTGAGCCGTCGCTATTACCCGCGTCGGGTACCAGCACCCAGTCGTCCCCACCGAAGACCCCGCCTAGTGAAAGCAGATGGCGCACCCCGTAGACGCTACCCGTCTCCTCATCCGACACAAACACGACGCCCAGGTCCACATCAGAGTCGAGTTCACCCTCGGCGAGGCGCTTAGCCGCACACAGCCCGAGAAGTATCCCCTGCCCGTCATCCTCGGAGCCCCTGCCGTACACCCTCTCACCGACGAAGCTAGCCTCGAAGGGCTCATGGTGCCACAGTGACGGGTCACCTGGGGGCACCACGTCCATGTGGCCCACAACCCAAAGCGTCCTCGGCTTGTCACCGTAAAAACGGGCCACAAGGTTGGGTCTCAAACCACCCCTAGCCCTAGGATCACTGGCATCATACCTCTCACACTTTTTGAAACCAAGCGAGCGAACAACACCCTCCAAGTACTCACACTTCTCCAGCTCCCCTTCTCCCCCATTATCGGGTCCAACAGCCCGAATAGGAAGCATGTCTTTATATACCGAGCGCACAAACCCCTCCAGCTCACCGTCAACCAAAGCTCTTCCCATGAAAACATAAGTTTGCCCGTGAAAATAAAGCCTTTCCTCGTGGTGCAAACCGTATACAGTGGGGTGAGCACATAACAGTGTGCCCGTAGACATCACGGATACGTAAAGGTGTGTGAATCCGCCACCGGTTTCGATTACATCAACACCAAAACTTCCGTCACCCCAAGCTTTTGGTAATCATCGTAGGCGTAGTAGAGTAGAATCGTAGTTGTGTGGGTGGGGAATTATTAGCGCTAAATTTTGGGTCGATGTTAATTTTCATAGTATCCTGCCACTTTGGTTGTGGGGACTATTAGTGGCTCGGTTCCGCTATTGTTTTAGCTGTAGTTAAAATGAAAAACTTTTATGCGTGTGCGTCTAAGCCATCACTATGCGTGACACGGACTATGACGTTATCGTCGCGGGGGGAGGTATGGCTGGGCTCATCACCGCTGCGAGCATAGCTGAATTCTCAAAGCAGAATGCGAGGGTGCTTGTGGTGGATAGGAATAGCGAGGATGAGCCTGGGAAGAAGACCTCCGCTGGTTGGATCTGCGGTGACGCTGTTAGTAAGAATAGCCTCGACTTCCTCGCGAAGTCCACGGGTATTGTTTACGGCAGACCCGAAATCGAGCATGAGGTCGAGGGTGTTATGGTCTACTCCCCCGACCACTCAACCAAGGTTCTCTTCGAGGGTGCGGGCTACATATTAAACAGGAAGCTTCTCCCACGACGCCAGGTTGAGGATGCTAAGAAGCGTGGGGTGGAGTTCCAGTTCAACGTGAGCCTCGAATCACTAATAGCTGAGGACGGCTACGTGAAGGGTGTGATTGGGCGCACCAAGAACAACGAGGTATTCAAGAAGACCGCCCGCGTGGTGGTTGACGCAACCGGCTCGGCCTCCCTACTTAGGGTGAGGCTACCCATAAAATCAAAGATACAGAGGGAGATTGATAGGGACGACATGGTGGCCACGGGGCGCTACATATACGAATTCGACGTAGCCGCGGAGGACCCGTCCTACTTCGACCCCAAGTACGCCCTAATACACCTAGACCAATACCTGGCCCCGGGAGGCTACGCTTGGACCTTCCCCAAGGGTGAGAACAAGGTAAATATTGGTTTAGGCTACCAGAAGAGGGCTCTCGACGCAAGGAACAGGAGGTTTGGTAAGTCAGATGGACTCCAAGACCTCATAGATGAGTACGTGGCCAAAAACAGGGTTATCAGGAACCCGAGGCTCTCATCCTCGCCGGATGATAAGGGTAATGAGAAGGGCCACTGGCAGGTGCCTGTGAGGCGGCCCAACGACTGCATGGTCGCGAACGGCTACGCCGTGGTGGGCGACGCCGCCTGGATGCCTAGGCCCATCGATGCGGGCGGTATAGGCCCAGCCATCCATGGAAGCGTGATACTTGGAAGAACGGTGAGCGAGGCCTTGGAATCCGATGATGTGAGTGAGGCTGGGCTGTGGAAGTACAACGTTGAGTTCATGCGCACATACGGCTACCAGATGGCTAGCTTCGAAGTGCTGAGGAGATATCTGCAGACACTGCCAAACGACGACATCGACTTCGGGATGAAGTATTTCCTGTCACAGGAGGACATAAGCCTAATAACCCACAGGAAACACCCCAAATTCTCAAACCTCCTCAACCCAGCCCTCATGGTACGCGTCATGGAGAGACCAGGTCTCGCAAGAGGGCTCAAATACACAGTGGACAAAAGCGAAAGGCTCATAGCCCACAACCAGAACTACCCCGAAACCCCTCAGAAATTTGACGAGTGGCAGAAAACACTACTCAAAGAGCTACAGGAAACATACGTAAAGTTCGGCTTAGCCTAACAAAGCCACCGACAACTTCAACCATAGACACCGAAATCAAAGCGCACTTTAATCTAAAGCGCACTTTAATCTTAGGCTCACACCTTTCTACCTGATTTGTTTTGACACCTGTCACCAACCGATCTTATCGGCTAGCTATTGAAGCTAGCCATCAGTGCCCAATTGTCGCTCAACGTAGATACTTGTGGTAGAAAACAGAGCGAGTGACTCCTTTGGAGATAGAGCTTAAGTGGGGATTCGGTGGCTGTGACCGCCCATTTGAGATAACTGGGTCGCCCCTAACTCGTGTGCACCCTTTCAGACCTCTATCTCCCCTTCCCCATTGAATGAAGAAGGCATCTGGGCAAAGTGGCTGCAGGTTTCGGCACCCTGGGGTAAATGGTATACCACCCCCTCTCTTAAGCCGCGTTATTTAAGTGTGTGGGTAGTGGTAATTGTAACTCATCAGCCTCTTAGCCCGCTTCCCCAAGCATTTGAAAGATTCCCCACGCGTCCCATGCGGTCCGTGTTCAACCACGTAATACGCCTTTTTTAGGTAAGGAAGTGTTTGGCTATAGACCCATCGCTTCTCATTGACTGCCGTTTGGGAGTTGTGTGAGGGTTTGTTTGCTCTACTTCCGCTACGCTTGATTTATCCAATACATTTAAATAGTTCTTCTATGTATGACGAGATTCAATATGCAGCGGAATACACCTTATATGTATCTCGTTGTGTTGGCAGTGGCTTTTCTAGTGGCTTTGGCTGCCTATAGTCCCACTGTTAGGTCGCAGACATCCACTAGCACGTTTATAATAGGCTACGGTGGGACGCCGTTCGACACTTTTAACCCGTTTACAACCTACACGGTGGTCTCAACCATGTCCACTATAGACGTGTACGACTATCTTGTGAGGTATAATAGCACATTTTCACCTGTTGTCCCCGACCTCGCGTATAAGTGGGAGGTGTTCCCGAACAACTCGGCTGCGGAGTTTTGGCTTGTGCGTAACGCTACTTGGAGCGATGGTGTGCCAGTCACCGCGCAGGATGTGATATACAGTTTTGAGGTGGCGAATAACACCGCGTCGAGGCTTCAACCGCAGGTGTCAATAATAACATCAATAGAGGCTCCCAATAACTATACCGTTATCTTCCACTACCACCCCACAATTCTGTTTATGGCTTACACAGCGGCGGCTGTCCCAATCGTCCCAGAGCATGTTTGGGTTAAATATGTGCCTAACCCCTCAAACTCCACTGCACTAACAGATTACCAAGACTATCCACTGGTTGGTAGCGGTCCATTTGAGGTAACCAACTATGTGCAGGGGCAGTATATTGAGCTCACAGCGAACCCCAACTACTTCTATGTGTCTATGCGCCCCCACGTACAGCACATCATAGTACAATTCTTTAAGGATACTAATAGTATGGTTGAAGCCTTGGAGGCGGGGCAGATTGATGCGGTGGCACCCACGATACTCCCATCCCAGGTCAAGACGCTTGAAGGCTACCCCAATATTCGTGTGGTCGTCGAACCCGGTGAAGAATTCTGGTATATCGCTGTTAACGTCTACCCGTATGGTCACGGTAACCCAACACTCAAGGATATACATGTTAGGGAGGCGCTTGCGCACGCGATAAACTACACTGAGCTTGCTCAGGTTGTGTGGCAGGGTTACGCGACGCCCGCGGGGGGCTTACTACCCGTGGGTAACAAGTTCTATGACCCCAACCTAACACCCTACCAGTTCAACCTAACACTCGCGAACCAGATACTCAACGACGCTGGCTACAAGATGGGTCCTAACGGGGTGCGGGTGAGCCCCAACGGCACCCAGCTTTCATATACGCTCTACGTGATTAACGAGGCGCCGGAAGAGGTGGAGGCGGCGAACATAATAGCGGGATGGTGGAGTCAGATAGGTGTTAAGGCCACGGTTGACGCCGTGGACGCCGGTACGCTCGCCAGCATCATATGGCCGAACTTCACCCAGGACTTCGACCTGTGGGACTGGTTCACTTCACCCGCCCTACCCACACTGCTCGACGTCTTCCTCGCTAATCAGACCGAGACCGGTACATCCGATAGCGGCTATAATAACTCAGCGTACGACGCGCTCTATGGGCAGATGATTACGGCTACAAACTATACCACGGTGTACAAGGATGCCTACGAGTTGCAGCAGATGCTCTACCAAGACTTGCCCTACATTAACCTCTACTATGTGAAATCGATTGAAGCCTACAACTCACAGGCCTTCACTGGCTACTTCGACAACATGACTGGGGGGCCATTCTCGGATGTTAACTGGTACACCTTCATAGACCTACAGCCCGCAAGCTCATCGCAGACCTCCTCCACTACTCAGCAGTCCACATCAACCTCAACCACTCAGCAATCTACATCCTCAATTAGCCCACAGCCATCATCAAGCGGCACATCAACACCACCAGCAACATCAACTACATCGTCTGGGAGTATATCTACACCGCTTATAGTCGGTGTGGTTGTCGTCGTAGTTATCATCGTGGCTTTGGCGGCGGCGCTCACCTTGAGACGGAGGCCAACAACCTAGTGGGGATGGGTAGATACATAGCTAAGAGGGCTTTGACCTCCATCATCACTTTTTTCGCGGTGCTCGTCCTCACATTCATCCTCTTCAGGCTTCTACCCGGTAACCCAGTCCTACTCCTATTCAGGAACCCCCAGCTAACCCAGCAGCAGATAAACCAACTCTCGGCGCAGTTCGGGCTGAATAAACCCCTCTACGAACAGTTCATTCTCTTTATTGTTAATGTGCTCAGGGGTAACTGGGGCCTCTCCTTCTATTATAGGGTTCCCGTCACACAGGTTCTCTTCCCAGCCCTACTAAACTCCATAATACTAATCCTACCCTCAACGATCCTAGCCATCCTAATAGGCGTAGGCCTCGGTGTGCTCTCAGGTTGGAAGAGGAATACGCTCACCGACATGGCCGTGCTATCCTCAAGCCTCGTGCTATACGCGATACCCACCTTCTGGCTGGGGATACTACTCATCATGCTCGCTGTGAGGATAGGGGGTATACCCGTCGCGGGCATGCTCTCCATCGGTGTGAGCTTCACCTCCCCCATCCAATACTTGGGAAACCTACTCAGGCACCTCATGCTGCCCATGGTCACCCTAACACTCGTTACACTGGGGCAGTTCAGCATAATCATGCGCACAAGCGTTATAAACGAGTTAACGGAGGACTACGTCGCCGCGGCCTACGCTAAGGGGATGAGTGAGTCGAGGCTTATCAGGAAGCACGTTGTCCCCAACGCCCTTCTCCCAACCGTGTCCATCATAGCTATAAGTATTGGAACCGTTGTGGCGGGCGCCGTACTCACGGAGACCGTGTTCTCGTGGCCGGGTGTTGGCACACTCATCTACGACTCGATCTCTAGGAGGGACTACCCCGTGCTCCAAGGCGCCTTCCTGATAGTGGCTCTCTCAGTGATCATCTCCAACTTTATAGCCGACCTCGTGTACGCCTACCTTGACCCCAGGGTGAAGTACTCTTGAGCGCCCGCTCAACACTGAGAAGATACCTCGGTAACAGGAAGGGAGCGCTGGGTCTCGCCATACTTATAGTGCTTGTGCTTATGGCTTTGCTTGCACCAGTGATATCCCCATATAAACCCACCCAGATCGACCCCACCGCCATACTGCAGCCCCCCTCCGCCAAGCATTTGCTTGGCACAAACGAAGTAGGCGAGGACATCCTTTCACTAATAATTTGGGGTTCACGTATTTCACTCCTGGTGGGCTTCCTCGCAACCTTCGTGGCTGTGCTTGTGGGCACCGCTGTTGGCGTTGTGGCGGGTTATATGGGTGGCTTCACCGATGAGGCACTCATGAGGATAACCGACTTCTTCCTTGTTATACCAGCGGTTGTGCTCGCAATAGTTGTGGCCGCCGTGCTCGGTAACACACTGCTTAACGTCATCCTAATAATTGGATTGCTCAGCTGGCCCTCCACCGCGAGGGTTGTGCGCTCCGCCACTCTGGTCTATAAGCAGATGCCCTTCGTTGAGGCGAGTAAGTGCGCTGGAGCCGGCACAGCGTACATCCTAAGGAAACATATTCTACCCAACGTGCTACCCCTAGTGTACGCTAACACCTCACTCACAATAGCCAACTCCATATTCACGCAGGCAGCCTTGGTTTTCTTGGGTGTGGGGGATATAAGTGATATAAGCTGGGGGCAGATCCTCCACTTCGCCTATGCCTCGGGGGCTATAACAGCGGGTGACTACTGGTACGCCATCCCACCAGGCCTAATGATTGTTGTCGCCGTGCTCGGCTTCGCCCTCACAGGGTACGCCCTAGATGAGGTGTTAAACCCCAAGCTCAAGGTTGGTGTAGTCTTTGAGTCTTCTTGAAATCGAGCAACTGAAGGTATACTTCGCGACGCGAGCCGGCACGGTTAGGGCCGTTGACGGTGTTGACCTCAGTGTGGGCAAAGGCGAAGTGCTCGGCTTAGCGGGTGAGTCGGGCTCTGGTAAAACCACCCTCGGATACGCATTAATGCGCATACTCCCACGTAACGCTAAACTCACGGGTAGAATAATCTTCGATGGTAGAGACCTACTCGCGCTTGGCGCCGCCGAATTCAACAGGGTGAGGGGTAGGGAGATAGCCATGGTTTTCCAAGGCTCAATGAATAGTCTCAACCCCGTCATAAGGGTTGAGGATCAGGTGGCCGAACCCCTCATACTGCATGGCGGCATGGATGAGGATGGAGCCAAGAGAAGGGCTAGGGAAATCCTAGCCGAGGTGGGCGTGGATGCGGATAAGGCTAAGAGTTACCCCCACGAGCTCAGCGGTGGCCTCAAGCAGCGCGTGGCCATAGCCATGGCCATCTCCACACGACCAAAACTCCTCATAGCGGATGAGCCCACTACCGCGCTCGACGTGGTCACCCAGGCTCAGATACTCAGGCTGATCAGCGGGCTCAGAGACAAGTTTGGGTTGAGCGTGATAATGATAAGCCACGACTTATCCCTCTTATCAGAGGTGTCAGATAGGCTCGGCGTAATGTACGCGGGCAAAATAGTGGAGGTTGGCAGCAAGACCGAGGTGGTAAACACACCCCAGCACCCCTACACCCAGGCGCTTCTAGCATCCATACCAAGCGTTGAACGCGTGGGCGAAGACAGCCCATCCATCCCAGGAGAGCCCCCCGACCCAATTAACCCTCCAAGCGGGTGCAGGTTTATGCCGCGCTGCGCGTATGCTAGAAGGGAGTGCGAAGAGTTCGACGGCCAACTATACGCGCTGAGCTCCACTCACAGGGCTGCGTGTATTCTGGTTGGAGGTAAACCCATTGAGCGAGTACCTCGTTAGGGGAGTCAACCTCACAAAACACTTCGAGTCTAGGAGGTCCCCAGTCGAGTTCCTCACGGGTAGGAGGCCTCAACCCGTACGCGCGGTCGACGGTGTGAGCATAGAAATCCGGCGAGGCGAGATACTCGCCCTCGTGGGTGAGTCCGGCTCAGGTAAGACCACACTCGGCCGTCTCCTACTCCTCCTCGAAAAACCCACCTCAGGTGAGGTGTGGTTTGATGCTCAGAGAATCGACAACTTGGGCGGCGGAGCCCTGAGGGCTTATAGGAGGAGGATGCAGATGATATACCAGGACCCCTACGGCTCACTCAACCCGAAGCTCAGGGTGTCGGAGATAGTATCCGAGCCACTCAGAGTCAACGGCATCGAGGCTAGAAAGGATAAGATCGCCGAGTATCTAGCCCTCTCAGGTCTGCGGCCACCCGAGAAGTTCCTCGACCGCTACCCCCATGAGCTTAGCGGAGGGCAGAGGCAGAGGGTGGCCATAGCGCGCGCAATGATATTGGAACCCGAGTTCGTTGTGGCGGATGAGCCGGTCTCCATGCTCGATGTCTCCCTCAGGTCCGAGATACTCGGCGTCATAAAGAGGTTCAACCAGATACTCAAAACGAGCTTTCTACTTATAACCCACGACTTAGCTGTGGCCGCGCAGGTCTCGTCGAGGATCATGGTGATGTATCTTGGGAGGGTTGTCGAGGAGGGTGACACCCTTGGTGTCCTGAGGAGGCCGAAGCACCCCTACACACAGGCGCTTCTCTCAGTTGTGCCGAGGCTCGGCGGCTCGCTGCCCGAAACGCTCCCAAAAGGCGAGGTTCCAAGCGCCAAAAATGTACCCTCGGGTTGCCGCTTCCACCCCCGCTGCGCATATGCCCTCGAAGTGTGCTCCACGGATGAGCCGGAACTAAGATTAGTGGATGGCTCACGCGTCTCGTGCCACTTCGCCGAGAGGATACTCAGCGGCTCAACCAAGCAGGGTGCATCCTAGGTAGCCCTCACCCATCATCGAAGTTTGAGTGGATCGTGGTGTCGAGCCAGGGTATCGCCTCCAGGATGAAGCTTGGACCGTGGTGTGCGAGGAAGTCATAGGGGGCTGGGGTGACGTACACCCTCCCATGGGAGAGCGCCGACAGCTTTGACCACCCCCTAGCAGCAAGCATATCCAGCACCTCCCCAAGGGTTTTAGGCCTGAACATCTTCGGCTCGTATATTATAACCTCTGGGTCAAGCTCAACCACACGCTCAAAGTCTGGCTTCTCCCACTCGCAGGCGTGGTCCGCGAAGATGTTCCTTGCGCCAACAATGCTCAGAGCATCCGTGATATAGCTGTAGGCTCCGAATGTGACTGGGCCACCCAAATCCAGCTCAACGTACACCCTCCGCGCGATCTGGGTGCCCCTCACGTGTTGGGCGAGTGTGCTCAGCATCTCCTTCGCGAGCAACCTCGCCCTCTCTTGCTCATTCATGACTAGGCCCACCTTCACCACCATATCCATTATTGAGCTCACACTCACGGGTAGCTCGACCACGTATGTGGGGTATAGCTGTGAGAGTTGGGCTGCGAGCTTCCTCTGGTAGCCGCTCGTCAGGAAGATGAGTTGGGGGTTGAGAGCCCTGAGCTTCTCGATGTTCGTCGTGCTATAGCTCCCAAGCACGGGTTTCTTACGCGCCTCGGCGGGGTGGACATCGAAGGCACTCACACCCACGACGTGTTCACCCAAACCCAGCATGTAGAGCGTCTCGGTAACGGCTGGGCTGAGACTCACGATTCTCTCAACACGCTCAGGTAACTCGAGTTCACGTGAGGTTATCTCGCAGTAAATCCTCCTCAACCTACAACCACTCCCAGCAATTCAAACAAAAAAGGGTGTAGGCAATGGTACAATTCACATCTCGATAAACCTTATTGTCGGCTCCAACGAAGTGTCTACACTGCGCAAGTATTTGAGTCCAGCCATTATGGTGTAGATAAGGTGTGTGGGTTGGCTGCATCGTGCTACCCCCTCCGTGTTCAGCGCTCGGTCTGGGTGTGGACGAAGTCAACCACGGCCTTCACAACCGTCGGATCCGTCTGGGGGAGCACACCGTGGCCTAGGTTGAACACGTGGCCGGGCTTGTTTGACACCTCGAGGAGGATCCTCCCCGTCTCCCTTAGAGCCACTTCCTCGCCGCCTAGTAGCGTTGCTGGGTCAAGGTTGCCTTGCACACTCTTCTTGCCCACCTGCCTCCACGCGGAGGCTATGTTCACACGCCAATCCACGCCTAGAACGTCGAACTCTAGGTCGGCGAACTCCTGTAGTAGGCCGGCGGTTGACGTCCCAAAGTATATTATGGGGACACCCACCGTGTCCGCGAAGATTTCCTGGAGGTATGGCTTAACATACTCCCTGAAGTCGTTCGGACTCAGCGCCCCCACCCAGCTGTCGAATAGCTGTAACATCTCGGCGCCATGCCTCACCTGGGCTTTAAGATATGGAGCCACCGTGTCCACAATATCTTTCATAAGCACTCTCCATGCCCCTGTGTGTCTATACATGAAGCTCTTGGTCTGCTCGAATGCACGCGAGTATCGGCCTTCAATCAGATAGGAGGCCAGGGTGAAGGGTGCACCCGCGAAGCCTATTATAGGCACGTCGGGTAACGTCTCCCTTAACAGCCCAATTTGTGTATAGATGAACGCGAGGTCCTCAGCTCTCCCAGGCGAGATGTGGCCCACATCATCTTGGGTCCGAAGTGGCTTGTGGATAACTGGCCCAACACCCTCCTCGAGTTCGAGCCCAACACCCATGGTGGTAAGGGGTAAAATTATGTCTGAGAACACTATGGCTCCGTCGAAGCCGAAGCGTAAAACCGGCTCAGACGCGACCTTGGCTGCTAGATGGGGGCTCCTTATTATCTCTAGTACGCTGTGGGTTCGACGAAGCTCCGTGTAGCCTGGGAGGTAGCGTCCCGCCTGCCTCATAAACCACACCGGCGTACAGTCTACCTCTTCGCCGTAACACGCTTTAATAAGGCGCCGCATCCAGTATGTTAATCAGCCAACCAACAAAAGAGTTACTTAGGGTTGGCGCCCCGCTGATAACAAACATTCAAGTGTATGGGGTGCGGAGTTACGTCGTCCGCCACCGCTTGATTTCGAGGAAATGTTTTTATATGAGTTTGTCAAATGTATAGGCTATGACCGGTGGTCACCAAATCAGATAGGGTTGAGGTCTTGGACACCTCTTTAAGGGATGGTTCGCAGGGTGTAGGTGTGTCCTTTTCTTTGAGGGATAAGCTGAGGCTCACCGAGCTTCTTGACGGGTTGGGCTTCGACTATGTTGAGGGGGGCTGGCCTGGTTCAAACCCGAAGGATGAAGAGTTTTTCAGGGAGGCCAGGAAACTCTCACTCAGCAGGGCGCGCCTCGCAGCCTTCGGTAGCACTAGGAGGAAGGGTGTCAGGCCATCGGAGGACACAAGCCTCCAAGCCATACTCGACGCGGATGTCCCAGTGGGCGTACTCTTCGGTAAGTGCTGGCTCGTGCACGTCAACAAGGTGCTGGGCGCCTCACCCGAGGAGAACTTGGAGATGGTGTATGAAAGTATCGCATACTTGGTGTCCCATGGCTTAAGGGTGATCTTCGACGCGGAGCACTTCTATCAGGGCTACTATGATAACCCCGAGTACGCGTTGAGGGTGCTACACACCGCTGAGGAGGCTGGCGCCGAGGTTGTGGTGCTGGCGGACACGAATGGCGGCATGCTCCCCCACCAAGTGTATGAGGCCACACGCAGCGCGGCGTCGTCGCTTAGGGTTAGGCTGGGGGTACACATGCACAACGACTCTGGGTGCGCGGTCGCCAACACCCTTATGGGTGTGGTCGCCGGCGCCAGGCACGTTCAGGGCACGATTAACGGTATAGGTGAGAGGACTGGTAACGCCGACCTAGTCCAAGTCATCCCCGCTTTGAAGCTTAAACTCGGCTTAGACGTGCTCGGGGAGGGCTTCCTCAGCGGTCTCAGGGAGGTCTCGAGGTGTGTGTGCGAGATGCTTGGTGTGCAGCCCCAACCCTACCAACCCTACGTGGGTGAATTCGCGTTCGCGCACAAGGCGGGAGTCCACGCCGACGCGGTGCTGAAGGCCCCCGAAGCCTACGAGCACATAGAGCCCGCGCTCGTAGGCAACTCGAGGAGGATCGTGGTCTCCGAGCTCAGCGGTTCGTCGAACCTTGTGAGCTACGCTAGGGAGATGCTTGGGCTCGACTTACCGAAGACGGATGAGAGGCTGAAGAGGGCTCTCGCCGAGATCAAAGCCAAGGAGAGGGAGGGCTACGCGTACGACTCGGCGCCCATGTCCGCGCTACTAGTATTAATGAAGCACCTAGGGCTGTGGTCGCAGCGTGTCAACGTTGACTACTGGAAGGTCGTCACCGAACGCGGGTCCTCGATAGCCATCATAAAGACAAATTCCCACATCGAAGCAGCGGAGGGTGTGGGCCCTGTTGCCGCGGTGGACCAAGCGCTACGGAGGGCGCTCGAAAAAGAGTACCCAGAGCTCGCCACAGTGAGGCTCACTGATTACCGCGTCCTCATACCAGGCGAGGCCAAGGATACCCGAAGCGTCGTAAGGGTCACCGTGGAGCTTAGTGACGGCGAAAAGAAGTGGAAGACCATGGGTGTCTCAGCGAACGTGGTCGACGCCTCAGTGAAAGCCCTAGTAGACGGCTTCGACTACTACCTGCAAACCCTCAACCAGCCCCCCGCCAAGGCTGAGACTACCTCCGGCCACCAAGTCTAAGGGGATAAGGATCACGTTGATGATTTATCCCTAGAAGTATGCGTTAAGTGGCGTGGAGTTGCGGTTGTCACGATATATCTACCAGCTTTTATGATGATCCTACATGGTGCACTTGGTCTCAACTACAGTGTTATGCAACGGTACTCTCCGCCGAGGCATCACAACCCAAGTATAAATGCATTAAGACTGTGAGGATGTGTTGCTTGGAAAAGAAGGCCATCCACGGCTAATCCTTAAATGAGACGGTTTCAGTCCAGAATTGTGGCACTGACTTTCTTGCAAAGCCGTCTGCTAACTGCAGCCAAAGAGGCTGCAAGGGAACTGGGGGATCAGGGGAAGGCGCTTACTCCGCTCATTGGAGAACTGAGCGTTTGCGACTTAATGAATCTGCGCTGGTCACCTTCGGACGGCTTCGATGCGCTATCCGAGGACGGGAAAAATATCAAATCAAAGCCAGAAGGCCTCAATCCAGCAGTAAGCAAAGAGCAAATCCTCGTATAGGGAAGTTCAGAACAAAGGCGGGTTTTCAGTTCGATTTCGGTGTCCTTGTCATCTTGGATTCTCAGCGGGATGTGACAGAGATTTGGAGACTTTCAAGAGAGAAGATAATGGAGCTTGAAAAGCCGTCAAAGAGATCCGGAATCCACGTTAATACGTTCAGAAAAGTTGGTGAACTAGTATGGCCGAGCAAAGAGGCACTCCAATGAGCTCTTAGCAGACCTATGATCTTCGTTTCCAGATTGAATACTATCTTCTCGAAGTTCTTGTAGAACTCATTATCGTGAATTCCAGACTCCTGCCATCTGGTGAGCTACTATGCCTATCAGCCTTACCGACGCCAGATCTTTCCCTTCCTCCATAATAAACCACTGAGCGCCAATATGCCACAGGTGGTTGACAGAACCATTGGGACAACCAGCAGCATCAGGCTTTCGGTTGAGATCACCAAGCCGCCGATGGCTACTTTCTGGTTTCCGTCTACCCTGCACCCCTTCTTCCCTACACGAAACCGTCACCCTCAGAACACAATCATCGTGAGCGTGTTCTTGACATTGTCGAGCATGAGCACCATGTCCTCCAGTATGCCCTTTACGCCCTCCGTGCTCTCGGCCTCGAACACTGCGATGATGTCGCACACGCCGTAGACCCGGTATGCGTCCCTGAATTCATCTATCTCCCTCGGTGCGGCTCGGCCCAGCCCACTCTCTCTGTCCCCGACGTTCACGTTCAGCCGAACTAAGTCTGTGGCCATCCTCGGCTCGCTCTGAGGGGCGGTTGGTGTAAACGCTTAACGCGATTCGGCTCCGTTGCACGGCTGCTCTTAGCTGGCCTTGTTCGGCTGTGCACGAACGGCAATGGGTGCTGTAGCAACTCTCTGGTCGAAAGCCGTCTGGCCTCCCACGTAAGGTATATAGCACTGCGCGACGGACTACGAAACCGGTAATGTCTTCGCGCGAGGAGGAAACAGCGAACAGGCAGCTCGTCCTAAGCTGGGTAGAGGATGTCCTTCGCAGACGAGCAGACACGGCCGAAGAGTGGTTGAGATACGCAAGGCAAAGAGCTCCTGAATACTTCGACGAAAACTACGTGGCTCATCACGACCCTTACGCGAAAGGACGTGAAGGCCTGCTTGATAGGCTGGCGATGTTATCAAGCGCCTTCTCTGGGGTGGAAGTGGAGTTGCTCCTGCTCTTCGCGAAGGGAGACATGGTAGCCGACTGCTTGCGGATTACAGGAAATCACACGGGGCACTTCTTGGGAGTGCCACCATCAGGGAGAAAGGTTTCTTGGCTTCAGAACGAAGTATTTCGGTTGAAGGATGGAAAGATAACCGAAGGGTGGGTGACTAGGGACTGGCTGTGGCTGCTGCAACAGCTCGGAGCAATAACGAGACCTCCATCACCAGATAGATGACTAAGGCATCGTGCCAACACTACAAGCGGCTTTTTCTGGCGCGCTTCCTCTGGGCGCCAGCATTGTTTAGCACCCGCGAGCCGATCACCCACACCGTAACCCGGCTACTGCATGGTCGAGCCGACGTCCGGCGACTGTAAAGTCAAGACAATGGTTCGCTCACACAGGCGTGTCACCAGGCTCAGTTGTTCCTTACGGAATAATTCAAGGACGCGTGGATAACAAGCCAGTACACCCCCATGCGCTCACCCATTGCTATAAGGTTGAGAAAAACTAACGTAGTTAAAGCTAGGATTCGCTTAATTCGTCTGCTGCATCCCTTTAGGTACGAGCCCTAGCCTCGTAAGTTCCTGCAGATTCGACTGGAATAAATATTACGGGAAGTATAAAGAAGTGTTGGGTAATAATGGATGGTGTCCGGATAAGGCTTTTCCAAGCTTGGAGGCCACGCACACTATACCCTAATCCGGACACTATCTGATAATGCCCAAGCAGTAATGTAGAAGAACGACGTATGGAGCTCGTTCCCTCCATTGCTGGAAGGCTAAGGAGGAGGGCAAACTACCATGGTTCATGGACTCCGCATCTGCACTGGGCTGCTGGAAAAAGGGAAGCTGATAGTGGTTGTCAAACAAGACCGTTACTGTGTAGGTATAAGTAACCACAGGCTTATCCTGTAGGACTTGATGCCTAATGCAGGTAAAATAAGTATGGTACGGTAGACAGGGGAGACTGGAAATACACTAAGACGGGAGCAGAAATAAATGGTATGCCCATACCATTAGAGGTTCCAAAAACTTGAAAGATGAGCGAGTTCATTGTCGAAGGTGAAAGGAGGTCAATACTGATAGCTCCACCAAAGAGGACAAAGGTGGCATCAATCGGCCTCGAAATAAACAACATGGCCAGTGCTATAGTTAGTGATGGAACGTGGTTGCTCTACAGGGGTATCAGAGCCAAAAGACACTACTCCTATTTTCAGGAAAAGATCGAAGGGCTCAACCATTAGCCGACAAAAGTTAAGAATGTGAAAGAATGGGATACATATGAAGAGGCTGGAAAAGTTGGAAGACTGTTTAGGAAGCTAACAAGAGGACCGCAACATCTATACAGAAACATAGCTTCTCGCTTAGTGAAAACGCTTCACAAAAACGAAGTGTTGTCTCATTATCAGATACTCCTCAATATTGCGCAAGACGAGGGAAACGAGCTCATGGTAAATGTGTGGTCTTATTCCAGATTACTTGGGTGGATCACACCGAAAGCCGAGGAATACGGAATGAAAGTGCTCAAGGTCGTTGAACACAACACGTCGAAACACTGTGCCTACCACTGTGTCGGAGTAAAGAGGCCTCCAAGAGGTAGCAACTTGTCCGACTAGCCACAAACTGCACACGAGTCTGAACGGTGCCTTAAACATTATGTAGAAAGCAGTAGGAAAAGTTGTCGAGCGTGTAGAAAACACTTTCCTTTATCGCCGACCACAATAGAGTAGCATCCGCAAAAGGGGTAACGCCCTAACCTTGTCGGAAACCCCCGTCTCAAAAGGGTGGGGAGGGGGTCATATAGGTAGCTCTAGGCCTCCAACCTCGTTGAGCTCGAAGCGCTCCCCACGCTCACCCCTTCTGAGGGTAATACGCCCAGCGGTGACTTTGACTTGGCAGCGTTCACCGTCGAGTCTGAAGTCTACGCGGTTTTTGCCGAATGTTAGACCCCTGAACCATAGGTTGATCTTGGCCTCCCTTGGTGGGTCGATTGTCAGGGTGTTGGTGGACCCATCGTAGCTTGGCTTCAATGCTGCCTCTATGAGTGATGAGGCGTACGCGGAGTACGACCACGCCTGTGTGTGGCAGCCCAGGTTGGGGGCTATCTCGGCCAGGTACCCCGGGCCGCTCAATCCGTATATGGATACGAGTTTGTCGACCACCCTCCACCCATCATCCATGCGGCCGTATCTAAACAGTGATGACGCTAGTAGACCTGTGCCGATGGGCATAGAGGGCGGCCCACCCCCCTTCGCACCCGGCTTCGGTGTACCCGTGTTCTTTTTGAGGTATAAACCGTAGCGCCCACTGTATGGCTCCCGAGCCAGCCGGCTTAAATCTCCACCCCTCTCGGGTGGCGCTATACCTGTGGCGAATGGTATAACGTGGGTCCAGTCACCCGTGTCTACGTATTCACCCTCAATTTTGAGCTGCCTGTAGGTGTGCGTCTTATTGGACCAATATCCGGTGTTTACCTCCTCTATAATAGTGTCGGAGGCCTTCACCCACTGTTCGTACTCCGGCCTCCCCAGGAGTTGGGCGGCTTTAGCCATGGCCCTGTAGGCTAGGGCGGTGTAGCATGCAACATCTATCTTCGCACCCCTCTCCCGCCCCTGCCCCTCAACTATCCCGGGTCCCTCGGCCACTAAGTCTCCATCCTTATCGTATCTTTCTAAGAACCCCATTAGGGTGGCGCACGTCTCGTACGCTTCCCCCAGTGAGTGTAGGTCACCCGAGTCAAGCGCGTACTCCAAGTATAGTTTAATGAAGAAGGGTGTCTCCTCGAGGTCCCCCGGGTTATAGATTTCTCCCCCATGTGTGACCTCGTGCGGTATGAGTCCAACCCTTGAGTCGCGGTTGGATAGAAGGCTTCTGAGGGCGGCCCCACGTAGCCAACCGAAGCCCGCGAACCTCGTCTGCTCTACCACGTAGCAGGTGTCCACGCCGAAAAGCCACGGGAATTCGGGGTGCCCCGCCGAGAAGTACACGCCGAGTGGGTCGGCTCTAGCCAGGCTGAGGAGATTCCTCATAGCCCTACTGTAAACATCCCCGTATATCTTGGGGTGGCTCGTGCACGTGGAGTAGTGGTCCTCTATCCGCTCCATGCGTGGGGGCGGCCGTCTGACCTCCAACTCAACGCACACCTCACCTATACCCTTGTACACGAGTCGGCCGCCTCCAGCAGACACCAACCTCCCCCTCACTGGGCTCACGCGGCCCTCGACGCTCACAGAGTTGGCCCGCCAGTTGAGGTGGACTGTGCCACCCCTATTTCTAAGTGTGAGCCCAAAGCTGAGATCGGTGTTCCAGCTGGCCACTCGGCTCGTATAGAGGCTAAGGGTGAGCGGGCGCCCACAGTCACCGCAGGTGTAGCGCACCTCCAATGTGTTCCCCCTCAGAGACACGTGTCTTTTAACGCTGAAGCCTGGCAGCTTAAAGAGGTGGGTGACCCAAGTGTAACCGTAGCGGAACCCCTGGAGGACCCCCTCCTCAACCTTCACGGAGTCCACGGTGCACTCGAAGCCCCCCAACACTTTGACTGGGGGATACCAGTAGCCACCCATCTCCCCCCTTATGTGCTGGCCCAGAGGCGGGAAGCCGCCACCCACCGCGCCGGTGAGATAGGAGGTTGGCGAGGTGATCGTATAGAACCCCTGACGGATGGCTCCCCGCCCACTCATGGTGTGACCGAGCCCCTTAGACCTCAACCCTAAACTCCACCCTCGGCTTAACACTGAAATCATAACGCACCCTGAGGTCGCCGCCCACCCTCTCCACATCAACCCTGAAACGACCCCCCAAAACGTGCAGGTCGCCCAGCTTGAGCCTACCCATGCGTGGTGGTAGGTGTGGGTGTATGCGCACAACGTACCCATGATCGCCGTGTGCGACGCCGATGCCGAGGATCGCCTGCACCACGAGGAAGACCGACCCAGCGGCCCACGCCTGGGGGTAACACCCGAGCGGCCTAGGCCTACGGTCGCCCCCAGCCCTAAAACCCGAGTAGTGCTCTGGGAACCCGTCTATCCCAAGCGCCCGGTAAGCGCTGAGGAAGCCGGTGACGAGTTCACCCAATTCCTCACTGAAGCCGTAGTCGGACAGCCCCTTAATTATCAGCGAGTTATCATGCGGCCACACCGAGCCGTTGTGGTAGCTCTCAGCGTCGTGCCTCACCTCGTGGAACCCAAGCGTCTTCACACCATAGCCAGAGTTGAGCTCATCGGGGTCAGACAGCTTCGAGGCTATCCTCTCAGCCTGTGGGTGCTCGACTGAGCCGGACCATAGGAGGTGGCCCGGGTTGGATGTGACTATGTCCGCCTGCCCACCCACGCCGTCCACGGCCTCGGAGTAGTAGCCGATCCTCTGCGACCAGAAGGCCTCCCCAATCCTCCCCCTAAGACGCCTCGACCTCTCAAGCAGCTCCCCGCTTCGCTCCCCACCCACGTGAGCGGCGAGCCTCAGCGCGCGCTCAGCGTAGCCCTGAGCCTCCACTAGGTATATGGGGGGCTGCAGGGGTGAGCCGTCCGAGTGGAACACCGAGTCATCCGAGTCCTTCCACCCCTGGTTTCTCAGCACGCCGGGAGTATAACCCAGAAACCCCTGCGCGTCAACCTTGGATACAACCCACTCTAAGGCCGCCTCCGCCGCGCGCCCCACACCCGCACCCAGAGGTGTGCCTGGGTGGGTGACCATGAACTCATGGTAGAGTGCCACAAAGAGGGGTGTGGCGTCAACGCTCCCATAGTAGGCCTTGAAGGGGGTGAATCTACCCGATAGCTCACCACCCCTAACCTCGTGGACAACCTTACCGGGCTCCTCCTCAGTGTACCCATCCACCCTCCTCCCGATGAGCTCGGAGAGCCTCTCAAGCACGCTCAGAGCGATCCCAGGCGAAAACATTAGGGTTTGGAATCCAACGATAAGCGAGTCCCTCCCAAACACGCAGTTAAAGTTAGGTACACCCGCAAGCGGGAAACACTTCTTTGGGGGCGCCTCGAGTAGGCTGAAAAGGTCCCTCATCGATGACTCATACGCCCCGGCGAGGAGAGCGTCGTCTGTTGAAATCCGTGGGAAATCCTCCGAGTACTCCGCGTATGTCTTCGACGGGCGCCTCACCCTGTCCCCGAAGAGTATCTTCAGGGTTAAACCCCCGCTCCGGGGTGTCGCCTCCAACCCACTATTCAGCGTAAGCACCCCGTCCGCCTTAACACTGAAGGTCCGCTTCCTCCCGTCCGTGCCAAGGTAGCGGACGAGCGCCCCACCGTCTGCGCTGATAAGCTCGGCGGCCGGCTTGGGCACGCCGAGTGAGTCACGGCTCACCAAACCCCTAACCTCGAAGATATCGGAGAAGTCAGGGGTGAGCCTGACCGCTAGCCCCCTCGGCGCTGAGCTAACGCGCTCAACCAGACCGCCGTGGAGCACTTCAACCATCCTCGTGAAGCTGGTGTCCCCCGCGTCATACTTGTAGATAAGGCTGAACCCCCTCCTCACCACCCCTGTGGGGAGCACCCTGCGTCCATCAAGAAAGTATGCTAGTCGGCCGATCACCCTAGTGTCCCCCAAGTACACACCCGTTGGGGGTTCACCCGTCACCTCGCCACGCTTCAGCGCGGCGTAGACCTCTCCGAGGTTGAGTACCTCGGTGTTAGCATCCGTGTCTAGCCACCCTCCAAGACCTCAACCTTCTCAGCTATCACGGTCTCCACGAGGGCGTTCTCACCCCCCACCTCAACGAGAACACCGCCCGCGTCAACCGTGAAGCTGTACACCTCCTCCTCGATCCGCGTGTCCACAACACTACCCTCAAGCTGGATAGGCTTACCCGTCCTAGTGTTCCTACCCTGAACCCTGACCCTCGGCCTACCCCCACCCTCCAAGATCTTTGAGAGGACGTATAGGGCGGCTCTCTGGTTGGTGTACACCCTGTTACTATAGCTTCTCTTCTCCGTGAGTAGCTCCTTGGCTTTGAACCACGCCACGAAGAAGTTGTGGTTAAAGAAGTGTGCGACCTCCTTCTCCCTGAAGATGAGTGTGTTGGCCTCACTTGCATCAAGCACGGTCCCCGAGAAGAGTTTGCGCGGCGCGTAGAGACACGTCGCCTGATCCGTGATGCAGAGCAGGTAGTGGCCTAGACCCGTGAAGCGCACCTCGCCTAACCCACTATCTGTGAGCCTACGCTTAACCGCCTCCGTGGGCTCCCCACCATAGAGTAGAAGGTATACGTCGACCCCCCGCCTGGATTTGGCGGCGAGCCTCCCAAGCGTGGAGCCAAGGAGGCTTATGGGTTGCTCGATGAGCACCTCCGCTGAGGCCTCCTCAATAATGCTCTGCAGCGTCCTCACAGTGTTCCTTCGCCCCTTAGCGAACCAAGCGATCGGCTTCGAGCCGTCGCCCGCAGAGGCGGGGTTCCTGTAGAGGCTGCTAAGCTTCCTCTCACCGCTTCGAAGCTCACGTATCGCCTCCTCGAACACCGTGGATGGGTCAACCGGGACGTACAGCTTGGGCCTGCTACCGGCAGCCCTAACGAAGCCCTTCCTCGTGAGTGAGAGCATAATGTTGTAGAGCTGTGGCTGATGAATCCTCATCTCCGAGATTATCTCCGAGCTCTTCGCGGAGCCACGCTTCAGAATCGTAAGGTAGACGGCGGCCTCCACTGGTGTCAGCCCCAAGAGGTCCAATGTTCGGGTGAAGTCACCCTCCCCACTACCCGTCCCCCTCACCCCCTCCTAATCGTCTCCCCCTCAGGACTAAACCAGTAGAGCTTCGATGGGTCCAGTCTAACCCTGAGGGACGCCTGACCCGAGTAGTCGTGTGAGGCGGCGCGGATGACCAGCTTGGTGGAACCCCTCCTCGCGTGTATGAGTACCTCGTCCCCCAGAAGCTCAGTGTACTCCACTTCCACGTCGAAGCTAAGCGGGCCATCCCCCAAGCCGACGTCCCCAGGCCTGAAGCCCACCTTTAAGTCGCCGAGTGAGCCGGAGGGGGAAACCCCCTCGAGTCCATTCACACCCACAAGCTCACCCGCTGGGAGTATGTTCATCGGCGGGCTCCCGAGGAAGCCCGCTACAAACGTGTTCCTAGGGTGCTCGTAAAGCTCCATGGGGCTCCCCACCTGCTGTATCACCCCTTTATCCATCACGGCTATCCTGTCACCCAGCGTCATGGCCTCAACCTGGTCGTGTGTAACGTATATTATGGGTGCATCCACCATGCTGTGGAACCTTTTGAGCTCGGCGCGCATCTCCACCCTAAGCTTGGCGTCGAGGTTGGAGAGGGGTTCATCCATCAGGTACACCCGGGGGTTCCTAACCATCGCCCTCGCGAGCGCCACCCTCTGAGCCTGGCCCCCCGAGAGCTCTTTGGGTCTGTGGTTGAGTAGGTCGGCTATCCTAAGCGTCTCAGCCACCTCCCTCACCCGCCTGTCCACCTCCCCCCTCGGTATCCTCCTCACCTTCATGTTGAGCGCTATGTTGTCATACACACTCATGTGGGGGTAGAGGGCGTAGTTCTGGAAGACCATGGCAACATTCCTCTCAGAGGGGTAGACGCCGTTCACAACCTTCCCATCGATGAGAACCTCACCCTCATCGGGCTCGACTAGCCCAGCTATTATCCTGAGAAGCGTGGTCTTACCGCACCCCGAAGGCCCAAGCAACACGAAGAGCTCCCCATCCTTCACCTCCAAGTTGACGTCGCGCACGGCCACTGTTTCCTGACCCTTCAAGACATACCTCTTCGTGACCCCGCGAAGTGTGACTGTGACGGCCCCTCACCCCTTCGAGCCCCCGAGAGCTATACCCTTCACAAAGTACTTCTCGAACACAACGTAGATCACGATTGTAGGTATAATGGTGAGAACCTCCGCCGCGGTCATCTCATTCCAGTATATCTGGGAGCCATTCGCACCCTTAAAGAAGTTTATGGCGAGGGGGAGGGTGAACATTTTGAGTGAGTGGAGCACAAGCAGCGGCCAGAGGAAGCTGTTCCAGGCGCCGATGAACGTGTAGATGGCGCTCGCAGCGTACGCGGGCTTCGCGAGCGGCGCCGCGATCCTGAAGAAGATCTGATGAGGCCTCAACCCATCTATCTTCGCAGCATCCTCCACCTCCTGAGGTATCGTGGTAAAGTATTGACGCATCAGGAACACGTTGACAGCCGAAGCCGTCGAGGGCACAATCACAGCCTGATAGGTGTTAACCCAACCCAAATCCACCATTAAAATATACTCGGCGATAATCACCACTGGGAAGGGAATCATGAGTGTGGCAAGCACAGTGTAGAAGAGTACATCCCTACCCCTAAACCTCAACCTGGCGAACGCGTAGCCGGAGAGTGAGCCAATGAACACACTAGCAGCCGTGACACTCAGAGCTATAAGCGTGCTGTTCAGGTACCAGCTTGGGAAGGCGCTGAAGTGCCACACATACACATAGTTACCCAAAGTCTGCAGGGTGGGTAGGAGATTCGGTGGAAAGTTCGCGAAGATGGTGAACCTGAAGGACTTGATCACCATCCAGTAAAAAGGTATGACGTAGATGAATGCGAGGATGAGCTGAATGGCCACGGTCAACACTAGGAGCGCAGCCCTCCTAGCCGACATCCTAGTCACGCCCACCTCACCTCACTTATCAGCCTACGCTGCGCCAGCGTTAGGATCAATATTATTACGAAGAGTATGAATGATGCAGCTGCGGCGGCGCCGAAGTTGTCGAACACGAACGCCTGATTATAAATATATATGAGGGGCACATACGTGGAGTTACCCGGACCCCCATCCGTCATAATAAACACCTGGTCGAAGAGCTGCATCGAGCCTATGATGCCTAGCACCACCACGAAGAACACGGTGAACTTCAGCATGGGGAAATAGAAGTACCTGAACCTCTGAAACGCGTTCCTCACACCATCAAGCGCAGCCGACTCCAAGATGGATGAGGGTATGGACTGCAGCCCCGCGAGGTACATAATCATAAAGTAGGGTGTGGTCGTGAAGATGTTGAGCCCCATTATGGCTGGGAACGCCCAAGTAGTGCTCTCCAACCAGTTCTCGGGGCGCACACCAAAATGCACTAGGAAGGCGTTTAGCAGACCCTGCGATGAGAACACCCAAATGAATAGCACGGATATCACAGCGGAGCTCGTGACCGCGGGGATGAAGACCACCGCGCGTGCGAACCTGGACACGGGTGTCTTCTCGTTGAATAGCACCGCGAAGAAGAAGGCGAGGAACGTCTGAATTGTGACCACGACCCCAGTGTACTCCAAGGCGTGCAGCATCGAGAACCAGTAGAGCCCGCTTGTGACCACATACTTATAGTTGGATAGGCCCACCGGGTACACCGAGTGGAAGAATGGGTCGTAGTGCATCAGGCTTATCCAGAGAGAGTAGACGGCCGCGAAGAGCACGAATACACCGAGGATTAAAAAAGTTGGGAGCACGAAGAGGTAGCCCGTGAGCTGCTCCAGCCGGGAGACCCCCTCCCGCCCCCTTACACGCTTCACTCCGCCCACCTAGGAGGACTTAAGTGACTCATTGGTCTCCATAACTATCTGCTGATACGCCTGCTGCAGTGTTATAGTACCCGAGAACAGGTTGGCCACGGTGTCATGCACCAGCGTGTGCATAGCGTCCCAGTTAATCGTGTTGTACGCCCACCCATAAGCGAAGGGGTACTGCTCAGCCATATACGCCAGGATTGGCTGGTCCTGTATGTATGTGGAGTTGTGGAGTATTGAGAGCCTGGTGGGCAGCGCCAAACCCTTCTCCACCCACTGGAACTGACCCTGCTCACCCGTGAAGAACTCAACGAACTTAACAGCCGCCTCCGTCTGCGCCGCACTCAGATGGGAGTTCACCGCCAAGCCCACCGTGAACAGCATCGTACCCCTCTGCACGTCGCTAGGCATCCACTGCACACCCCAATCACCCATCGGAACATTCGAGCTGTTACTCTCAAGCACAGGTATCGTCCAACCCCCACTCACAACCATAGCCACCTTCCCAAGCGCGAAGTCACCACCATTCCAACCCGCGGACAAATTAGTGTTCAGCGCTGCGTACCCATCCTTGTAGAGGTTGTACCAGAACGCCAACCCCTCATAGATGGGTGTCGTGTTGGAGGGTGTCCCGGTGCCCTGCGCGTTCACCCAATCACCCCCAGCCTCATGCACGAAGGCGAGTATCCTAGCCCACTGCGGCCCAAGCACCATAGGATAGTAGCCCGAGGGCAACTTAGCTTTCAGCGTCTTAAGATAGTAGAGGAAGGTGCTCCAATTCCAGTTCTGGGGAGGCGGGGGGAGACCAGCCATCGCAAGCAGCTGCTTATTGTAGAACACCGCGAGCACATTCCAATCCTTCGGCACCGCGTAGAGCTCACCGTGATAGTAGAAGGTGTTGATTATACTCGGTATAAAGTCTGAGAGGTTAAACGACGTGTCAGACTTGAGGTAGGGGGTCAAGTTGAGCAGGTAGCCCGCAGCAGCGAACCTAGGAAGCTCAGTATTCTCCATGTAGAACACAGATGGACCAGTACCAGTGCTGAGCTCGGTTGACAGCGTCGAATAGTAGTTGGTGGTGATGGGTGTAAAGTTCACCTGGATGCCTGGGTTAAGTGAGTTGAACTCGTCAACCATCTGCACGTCGAACTCGAACTCTTCACCACTCGAAACCCACCCAGCGAAGGTAATCTTCACGGGGCCAGAAGCCGCATGCGGCCTCGTCACCTCGTACACCACAGCCACAACAGCCAGAACAACGATCACAGCGACCACCACAGCCACAACCCTAGATACGGCGGATTTTCCACACCCAAATCCTTTACTGGTGTACATTTTAATAATATAAAAATATAGTAAATTTAAATATTTCGAATCCCAGTTTTGACTTATGAGGAAAAATACTTTATGAATAACTGTAACTATATCGAAACACACGAAAACAAATTTACATAAGAAGCATATATGCAGGCAACCCCAAACGATTCGCAATCCTCAAGAGACACTCTGGGATAGGGCTAAAAGGGGGGCAGGTAAGGTCGATACCGCCCCAAATAACCACACGGGGCATCTGGGAACCCATGACTCGCGACTCAGATGAGCCGCACTCGCCAAAGAGAGCGGGCCAAGCGCACCCTTGCGGGCGCAAGCTTTACGCCGCTGATCTTAATTAACCTGCACTTGTTGCTCAAGATGACTATGAAGCCCACCCCGCTAGGGTGCTAAGAAGCGTGAATAGGGCCAGCAAGCCCAAAATGACAGAATCAGACAGGCACCCATCCAATATAATTCTATTAAGAGCAAAGCCACACCCCCCACCACCTCGAGCCCGTGGGAACCCCTGCCTTATCCCCCTCAAAAACATTTAAATCCCTTAAGAATGCGAATATGCCCATGGTGGACTTCACGGGTTGACACCTATTCCAAGCCGTGGCGCCCACCACGCCTAAGCCTTATCTGGACACCATCCAAAACATAAAAAAGCTGGATTATTTATTTCTATTTATTCTATAAGCTTTAAAAATGGAACCGCTAGAGGAATTATCAAATACACCAAAAAACAATACCCGTGGATAGCAACTCAACCATGAAAAATGGTCGGTTAGATTACTTTATTTCTCCCTTCGTCTCATATGCAAAGAAGAGCGAACTCTTCCTGATCGTTTCCTTCTTTACCACTGACGCGATAACAACCCCGATTATTGCCCATATGAGGATTATGAATGTCCCGTAGCTAACGGGGAAGGTTATCGGTATTACTGAGTAGTAAAGTATTACCGCGAAGAAAATAGAGGCGCCCGCTGGAATTATAATGTGCTTTAGAATACTGAGTTCTTTGATTCTGTGGAAGTATACACCCAATGAGATGTTCGTCAATATATGATATATGAAATATGCCACAGTGACACCTGTAACCTCTATCAGAAAAGTGTTCTGCGGACCTATAGCAAATCCAACTGGGATGGCGAGAATCAAGCTTATTATTATATTTAAGAAAATCACGTAATGCGGACTTTTGAATTTCTCATGTACTTTTGCCAGTCTTTTGGGAAGCAGTATCCCGTCCCTTGCTACCGCAAATGTGGTCCTGATGCCCGCGTTGAACGAGGATAACGCGGAATTGAAGAAGCTGTTTACCCCAAGTATTGTTAGTACAGCAGCACCTACTACCCCCATAAACGTTTTACCTTCCAGTATTCCCGGAATAAGCTGTGTTCCAAATGAACCCATCTGAGATGGTCCCCATCCGATTGTAAGAGCGTATGCTGCTAGGGTTATCGTAATGCCTGTAATAAGCATAGAAGTTACAACAGCCTTACCAATCGTTTTATGAGGTAATTTAGCTTCCTCCCCTAGAGTAACGGGAGTTCCCGATCCTCCAAATGATATTACAGAGAAAATCATTCCGAGCAGAACTCCATTCCACCCGGTGGGGGAAAACCTAGGTGTAAATACCGATAATGTGTTAAGTGACCCAGATTTAATCATCACCACGAAACTGAATATGAGCATTATCAGCACCTCCAAACCACCGGTGGCTAGACTGTACTTTAAAGACGGCTTTATTCCGAGATAAGCTATCGCGAAAACGAACACAATAAGTACAAGGGTAAGGAAGACCCATGATACTGCTGGGAGCGCTATACCAGTTAACAGTTGGAACGCAGCAGGGAAAAATAAAGCACCAAAAAATATGGCCTCATTTGGCACGATTAACCACGTATAAATCAGGTACATCCAGCCAGTAAAAAGACCAGGCCTTGCACCCAACCCTTTTCCCACAAAGGTATAATACCCACCGCTGCTAGCCACTTTCTTTGAAAATTGAAATATGGTATTTATACTTAGAAAGGTTGCAATAAAGGCAAGCAAGAAAGCAAGAGGCAGAGCCCCATAGGCGAATAAAGCCGCAGTTGTTATAAAAGCAATGAGGTCCATCAACGGCGCGACCGTTGTAAGGCTTTGAGCAACAACCAACCAAAAACCTACTGAATCCTTTGCCAAAGAACCCGATTCAGTCATACAGCTGTATTAGTTAAGCTATGTTTAAATTTACTGGTTCCCCTGCGACGGTGTCCGAATAACACTTTTCAACGCTCGGAGGCCTCGCCCACCAAACCCTAATCCGGACACTATTTCACTCTAGCTCTATTTCTGTATTCTTTATTAATGCGAAGGAAGTAATTATAAAGTAAAATCTTTATGGTTCATGTGTTGTCTTTTGTATATGGTGAAGAAGAAACGTTTTTGGGCGCCAAGTGCAATTGGCGTGGCTTGGATCCTAATATCCGGATGCGGGGACGGGATGGGGAGGAGATGATTCAATCTTGCCTTGGGATCTCGAACTCGATTACGAGCAAGCTAAGAAGATAATTGCGAGCAGGCTGATGGAGCTCAGGGGGAAGAGGGGTGTGCGTGCGAGGAAGGCGACCGCCTACTGCGCTGTGCTACTCGCACAGCTCGGGAACGGCTCCCGGGTCTCCGGGGCTGTGGACGCGCACACTAGGCAGCCAATCTGGTTCGGCGTCTCACTCACCAGAACAACAGGCAACGCCCTCATGTTCCTGCGGAGGCTGAGGTGGAGGTGTCTAGGCGACCCAGTTATACTCACTGATAGGGATCCATGGTACCGTGACGCCATACTCCGAGTGGGCTTCCCAAACCGCGTTCACCAAACCTTTGGACTAAGGAGCCCCATGGAGAGATTCTTCGGTTACCTCAAAGACAGGACCAAGGCGTTCTATAATAACATCAACCCCAAGAAAACGCTCTTCGCGCCACTCGTAGGCTTCCTAGAACTATTCATGCATTAATACACCGAGTGGATGTGCCATGAATGGATGCTTATCCGGACACTATCACTTTAGGATACTGTCAGGATAGGATTCATCTGTGACACCTCCGCACCGTGTACCGGTGCATAAACAGTTCGAGGAAGTCTACGAGCGGTGAAGAGTGTTTTCCTTGGGTTGGTGTAGCGACCTGTTCGAGCATTACTGGTTCAAGTCGGGGAAGATTTTCGCGGGAGGAAGTCTGCGGCGCATAAACGACCCTGTTCAAATTTTGTGATCAGCGTTGTAAATACTTAAATAGGCGAGATGTATGCTGGGATTGCTATGAGTAAAGATGGAGGTCAGACGCGACCGACGACGAAGTGGCTCTTGGAGGAGTACTATAGGCGCCTAGAAAGAAGGGAAGGGTGGAGTCATCTTCTATCGGAGGATTTCCTACTTTCCGGCGCGGTTGCACAGGAGACTAGGGGGAGGGATGCCTATGTGAACAACGGTTTCTTCAGGCTGGTCAGGGGGTTGAAGGTTAAGGAGCTGATTGTAGACGGCGAGACCGGCTTCGCCCTTGTGGGCTACGACTTGGTCTCTCCTAAGGGTAGGAGTTTCTCTTCGGATGTCGCGGAGCTCTGGAAGGCGAGAGACGGGAAACTCGTCTCCGTAGCGATCTACTTCGACACGGCGGGCTTCAGCAGGGCAATGGCTTGATGGTGGGTGGCTCAGGGTGGAGATCAGAAGTCAGCGTGCGTACTACGTGGCCCAATTCGTAACAAAGTTCGAATCATTGGAGGAGGTGCGGCGGAGGTTCCCCGAACTCATCGCGGCGCACATCTCGCGCTCCAACCGGCTTCATAGAGAAGGTAAACTGTTGATGGCGGGTGCCTTACGTGACAACTCGGGCGGACACGTCACAACGATGGCTGTCTTCTATTCCCGGGAGGACGCCGAAGAATATGTGGAGGGTGACCCGTTTGTGCTTGAAGGTTTGGTGAGCGAGTGGCACGTCATAGAGTGGGCTAACATGCTGGAAGAATGATGGACTCATCGGAATCTAGATTGGGCCTTTCGTCTCTTGGAGTGCCTTGGCGGGGGGAAGGTCTTACATGGTTTGGGGGTTCACGTGCTTTTCACTTCGACGCGTATTTATCGTATCACCGCAAGCTGCAACCACAACCCTGGCATGCACCCCGCCTGTCAGTATAGATCGTGAATGATTAAGCTTGAATTTCTTGCGGTTATCCAGCAACATAGTAGCAACGGTTTCCTCCTAACCCAAGCCTGAATGCTTTAAGCGGTGCGCTTTGTGATGCTCTCAATAAGCAGGTTCTCGAATCTCGACGCCATTCCAACTAAACCGCGGTCTGACTGCAAGGTTGCAGTAGCTGACCTGAGTGAGTCGTCCCCACCATGTACTTTACGACGGTTTCGCCAGCTCTCAGATGACTATCCGAAGTAAACCCAGCCACTATCATCTTCGTGGACCAATCCTGCATGTTCGCTGCGGGGTTTGTGAATTTCAGCTTGGCCATGACCCTAGCAGACCCCTTCGGGACGACCCCGTGGAGTTTGACAATCGCGTGCTTTCCATGGCGCCTCACACCAGTTCTAAGCCGTGGCGTCGACCATGCTTAAGCCTTATCTGTACACCATGCTAATCCTCTACTGTGTTGGCCCCGAAGGTAACCGGCGGCTTTGGATGGTGGATAGTGGTCACGCCGGGAGTCGAATCTGCCTCCGTGTAGCCTGCCGCCTTTCCTCCTTGCCGCCAAGGTCTTTATGGGGGTCAGGGAGCGGGTTCCGGAGGTTTTACCGACCGCCTCGTGCAACTCTTTACTGGGAGAAGAGGGGACGGCGAAGTAGTGCGGCCAAGTGATGGAGATAGACGAGGTGTTTGGACTGGTGAACGCCATCATGCTACAGAGAACTCATCTTTGAGGTGTGGTGACTGGTCAGCGTTCGAGTGCACGTGGCAAACCGAGGAAAAGATGTAGTTATCGTAGCTAATGTAGGGGGTCTCGTTCATCATTGTAAACCCATTCAGGTTAACATGGATCGGGGGATGATCACGGGGCGACTAGAATGGTGGTGAATACTCGTCTCTGACGGGCGGAGGTGGACTGTTGTCTAGCGTGGTCGAATAGCTTGGGAATGCTTCGATCAAACTTTAACGTGCCTTGTTTTGACGTCTCTTACCTTGGCGAGTTCGCTGTCGGTGGTTACTAGGAGGGCTCTTTCGGCTTTTGCGAGCGCTAGTGCGAAGCAGTCAGCGAGTGACAGTGTGTCTGGGTGTCTGCACTTCTCTATCGCTGCAGCCCTTATCAGTTCTTCCTTGTTGACTACGTTGAGCTCGGTGTTACGTAGTTGGAAATACCATGTATCGGCGGTTTGTCTTCCGAGCTTTTGGCACGTCTTATAATAGAACTCCGCAAGGTTGTAGGCTGAAATCAGCCCTTGGCATCGCCCTGAAATTATCTGGTCGAAGTAGCTTTTTACCCCGTCGTGGCCGGCGAAGTGTAGAAGGAGGACGCCTGCGTCTAGAACCAGTTTCTCGGTCATCGCTTAGCCTCTTCCCTGTGTTCCCTTTCAAGCTCTCTGGCTGCGGAGACCAGTAGGTCTGACTTTTCCTTGGCTACGCCGTTTAGCTCACGGAGGGGTTTAAGGGGGACAAGAAGCAGGCCTCCCTCTACCTCGACGAACTCAACTTTGCTTCCCTGACGTAGACCATACTTCTTCCTTATTTTTGAGGGAATGGTCACCATGCTCTTGCTCGTAACCGTCGCAACCTCCCCCATGTTTTTTGCACCATATATATCAATAGTAACCATGTATTTAAGAATAATACATGGTGAATCCCTCGGAGTTTCAGAATTAGCTGTGGACGAGTCTAGTGTGTTCCCCGTGAATTACCCACGTCTGAATAGCATAGGCTCGTGATTTTCTTGACCAAACTTACTCCGTGGAAATACTTACAGCGTGTGGATATAAGACGACCCCTACTATTGGTTTAAATAACGGGGCAAACTTTGCCCATTATTGCGATTTCGTCAAAGGTGAGGTGACTAGGCCACCGAGCCGTCGAGCGTCGCATCGCGGGAGCTTCAGAACCAAGTAATCCTCTAGCTAACGTCGACGCCAATATTTGTTTTGGATCCTCGTGCTTTAGCGTGCTGGATATCCCCTAACAACGTAGGCAGGCAAACCGGGTTACGGGATTCCCCTCTAGCCTCTTATAATATAGGAGTTATCCAATTCGCTGGAACCACGGCTCAGATGGTTGTTTGCCAATCGACCCATCAACCGCTGGAAGCCCTACCTATGCTTCCCCCAGCTCCAAGCAGACCGCAATACTCGATGTTACGGCATTCGACGGGCTCCCAGAGATCCTAAACCGCAAACCCAACACGAATTGCCTCACCATGTTTGAACTTTCACTCATGAGTTTATGCTTATGAATAGATAGTGTCTGATGATGATTCATTTATGTCGCCTGCACTCGGTCTACCAGTGCATCAATAGTTCTAGGAAGTCTACGAGAGGTGTAAAGGGTGTCCTCTTGGGGTTGATGTGATTATAGAGCATCCATGTTTTTGGGGCTGTCCCGAACGCTCAACCGCGCTCCGAGGTGCGAAGGTCTAATAGACGTGGTTATGGAACCCAGCTCGGAGTATGGCGTCACGGTAGCATGGATACCTATCCGTGAGGATAGCCGGGTCGCTCACGGATGCACCTCCTCCTCAGTCTTCGTAGGAATCTGAGTGTGTTGCTTGTTGTTCGGGTGAACGAGGCACCGAAGAAGATGGGCTGCCTCGTGTAGGCATCCACTGCTACCAGACATAGATGGGTCTTCCACCACGCTTTACCACGCTTCAATTAACCGTGATCACTGGGTGCTCACCCACGTGGCGCCGCCTCGAAGCTGGGTTTCCCCTCGAGAACTCCCTTTACTCAGTCCTACGAGTGCGCCCGACTTTGAGAGTGACTCCGAGAGTGTCCTAAAGAGTGCCGAGGTTTTTCGTGGGGTTCAATCAAAGGGGTGGAGCAGCATTCCCCCCACCAATCGCCTTGGGTCCGTGAGAACCCCTTCTTATTATTCAAGTTCATTCCTAAAGAATGCGAATATGTTCCCGCATGGTGGGCTCCACGTTACCCCACAGACTTTGGGTCGTGGGGGCCACCACGTTTAAGCCTTATCCGGGCACTATGGGCATCTCTCTGATATGCTTGGAGCATGAGAAGATTGTTGGAAAATGTAGTTAAAGACCCGAATAATGTAGACCGCGACCTTCCTTAATATAGGTATAGAGGTGATCGAATGTCTGCTTGAGAATAAAGGTCAGTAGATTTCTGTGGGTACTACTGATTCCTTCCATCGTTGACCTTCTTCGCCTAACCGTCTTTCAAAAATCAGGGAACCAGTTGCCGAATGATATGGATAATGCGTCGTATCTTGGAGGTTTGACTTTTTGATTCGTGGTTATTGGATGAGCTCTTACCAATTCGTCCCACCCTATCCCCACGCGACCCTTACCTAAGAGTGTTTCTAGTGATTCTGACTGCTTCTCGAGAAAGAAACTCGGGGTCCTTGTATGGACGCATGTTGATCTTGTACTGATCGAGCAATTCCCATGTCATCTCCGAGAGGTCGATTCCTTCCTTCTTGAAGAAATAAACTTTCGATGGATCAAGCCCCATGGAAAGCAGAACGCCGAGTTCGATGTACTCACCACCACGCGTTAGTTCCTGGTCTCTTACCAAGAAGACCAGCGTGGAAAACCTTGCAAGCTCTTCGAGTTTATCAAGCAGTGAAAATTTGGTGTAAGACTTGGTTCGGTAGTGTTCGGAAAGATATCGAGTGACGATATCCTCAATCGTCTCACTGCCTTTGATGGGGTAATCCTCCATATCGATTATAAACTTTCCAAAACCTCGCTTTTTAAGGCGGGGATCACGTGGGTATAAATACGTATGTGAAAGAATGGTTGGTGTGCGTGTGAGAGCTTACCGATTCCGAGCGTACTGCTCGAAGACTACGGCGGGGGTGTTGGAAGCCCAGCTTCAAGCAGCCTGCAGACTCTACAATACGCTCTTGCACGCCGAGGAAGAAGAATATAAGAAAAATAAGCACACCATGAGCCGCAATGAGCTTCGGCAACTCGCCTTGGACCTCCGGAAGCGGAACACGGAGCTCCAAGCTCTGCACTCCCAGGTTGCCCAGCAGGTCGCGGAGAGGTTCTACCAGGCTAGGCAGAGGTTCTTCGATGGCCTCGCGAATAAGCCTAGGGAGAAGAAGCCGCACAAGTACCTTTCCTTGGTGTACCCGCAGTCAGGCTGGAGGCTTTCTAATATCAGAGAAGTGGGACAAGGTGGAAACAAAAAGAAAAAGAAGGCTCGTCTATACCTGAGTAAGATAGGCTTCTTTACCCTGGTAATACACAGGGAGTTTCCTTTGAATCGTGTGTCCCAGGTTTGTGTGAAGCTCAACCCCTCCGGTCGAATCTTCGTGGTGTTCCTCGTGGATGAGCCAGTGGGTGAGGGACCCGGGGAGCCGACAGGGGAGGCTGGGAAGGCGGTGAGCGTTGACGTGGGTATAATGAGGCTTGTCACTTTGTCGGATGGGCGTTTCCTCGAGAATCCGAGGCCGCTTGAGCGCTCGCTTGATAGAATCCGGGCTCTGCAGAGGAGCCTCTCAAAGAAGAAGTTTCTTTCGAAAAACTGGTTTAAGGCGAAGACAAAGCTTGCTAAGGAGTATGAGTACGTGGAGGACTTCAGGCGTGACCTCTTCTTTAAGCTCGGCGTTTTATTGGCGCAGGAATATGACCAGTTGATCTTGGAGGACTTGAACGTCAAGGGGTTGATTCGGAGGGGCGAAACCAGAGGGAGGAGGCTTCGGCTCTACGATTCCTCGTTCTCCGAGTTGAGGCGGATACTCGAGTGGGAGTTCGAGAAGCGTGGGAAAGCCGTGCTCGCGGTTCCAGCGTATAACACCTCCCGTGAGTGCTTCCGGTGTGGTGGGATCAACCGCAACTTGACTTTGGAGGACCGGGTGTTCCGCTGCCCCCACTGCGGCTTCACCCTGGACCGAGACCTTAATGCTTGCCTGGTTCTTTTAAAACGAGCAGGGTGGGTGCCACCCGGTGTGCCTGTGGAGCTCCGCCCAATACCTCCTCTCCCGTCTCTGGGGCTAAAGAGAAGGCAAGGTGGGGCGGTGATGCGGGAAGCTCCGCCCCCCGGGGCGGGGTAGCTCACCTCGGTTCCCATAATTGACAGGTTCCTAAAAGTCCTGACAATCTCCAGAATCTTGGATCTAAGAGAAATAATGGGTTGGGACAAGCTAAGCAGCCTCGATTAGCTTGGCAATACTACTAAGACTTTCTCGTACCTCGCTTGGTAACTCGCCGATTTGATAAACCGGTTTTTCCGGGTCTCCAGTGGGAATAATGAATCTATTCTCGATTAGTGTTTTAAGGTGGAAATGGAGTGTATTGGGGTTGACTGGTCCGAGCTGAGTCTCGAGATACCTTTTTATGTCCGACCAGCTACCCCTTTGCTTCGCGATGAGGTATCCCAGCGTGATTGTGCGGTATGTGTTTGAAAGCACGTAGTGCTCTCTGGCAACTCTGTTGGCGGCTTCAACTATTGACATTTGACTCCGCTAAATAGTCACGTGGTTTCCGTTTATAAAGTTAACTCTAATTAACTATTTATAGTAAGCTTGGCAGGCGAAAACGGCCTAAACCTGTCGCGACCTATAGAATCAGGGCAATGGCTCGTCGACTTAAGCAATAGAACCGCGTAGAATAAGCCACGCGTCAAGTTATGCACTAGGAGAAACGGTGTTCGCCGGATACGTGGAATCTATCTCAGTGCCGGAGAGATTTCCCCGGGATGCGTCTCGGAGACCCATTCTCAGGCGAAGCCGAGCGTACTTGGAGGATTGGGTGGGGAGGGTTCTTGGGGGCGGTGAACTCGACCTCGAGGTGGCACCGAGCGGGCTCCCAGTCATAGCTGTAGATGGGGGTGTGGTGCAGTGTGGTGGCTGACAGGTGTACGTTTGGGTGCGTCGGCTTGATGTGTTTACGGGGCAACACATCTGGTTGTGTTTAGGGGCTTATCCTCCGCCCCCCAGAGCCACGCGTAACGCCCCAGGTTTCTTCGAAGACTGAGAAAATGGTGTGTGGGTGGACCAGTCATCTCTGTGGATGGGGTCCACGGTGTCGTGGCGCCGCACTACTTGAGAGCGGGCTTCGAAAACATGGCTCGAGGCCTTGGGGATTCGAAGCTCCGTTGGGCGCCTCGGGGCTACCTCAAGGACGGGGGTAGGGTGTTCCACAACAACATTAACCCAGGGAGAACATTCTTCGCGCCACTCGTAGGCTACTTGCAGATATTCGTGCATTGGTACACGGAGTGTAAGCGACACGGGTAAGGGCTTATCCGGACTCTGTCTCGTTTAAATAAAGGCTTTAAAGATTGCCGGATAGTATTCGGAACTTGTTTTGGGATAGATAATCCACTGAACGTTGTATCCCGTTGACGGCTGGTACACTTAGTGGCCTACTCTATTAATCTCTTCTGGAAAGAGAGAAATTTTTGTCTTCTCTTTCGCAAGACTCTTAGTTAGTCAGAGGGAGATGTGTTTTTAGGGAGGCTCACTAATTTTAGTCCCCGCTGCGTGAACGCTTGAAAGTGGTGGTCAAATGTGAGTAGTGCGCAGTTTCTGTTTCTGGCCACCGCCGCAATCATCGCGTCGGTTCTACGCACAGCTTTACCCGCCCTCTCGGCTTCAACCTTGAGCGTGGAGGAGAGGTGTGCGTCACGCTTTTCGAAGTTTAAAGCTGGGAGGCGAAGTAGCTCCCCCGAGGTTTTACCAAACTTTCTGAGGCCGTAAAGCACCTCATGAAGATTTATTGAGGTGGTGGCCACGTCCTCGCCAACACCTCTTATATATTCGACTATGAGCTCACCAATTTGGGAATGTCTATCTAGTATTTCGATTAGGGCGTCGGAATCCAAAACTATCATGCGCCGGACCTTTTCTCACTTCTCTTTGAGTGTATAACGCTAAGAAGCGCTCGCTTCTCCCCGTTTTCAAACGTAACGGTGCCCCTTAGCTTTTCAAGTAGACCCACCGAACCAATCTCCTGCTCGGCAAGCCTTTCGAGAAGGTCGCTAAAACTTTCATCTTCACCTTTTAAGGCGAGTAGCTTCCGATAAACCTCCTCCTTTATCGTAATTGTCTTAAACATTAGCCCCTTTATTTTTAAAGATACGTTTAAACATTCTGCTCCCACGCGGATGGTGTCCGGATAACATTTTTGCTCGCTTAGAGGCCACGCACAACTTACTCTAATCCGGACAATATCCTAAATAGAGGGTATGAATCTTTCTATCGGGACTAGGACGCAAGTATTGTTTGGCGTTGATATGACAGCTTGATCGGCGTCGCGTATGGTAAAGATTGGCGTTCCGCCAGCAACGGTTCCCCTCTAGTCACCTATAACTTATTGTCGACTTTGAACGGTTTAGGTGTCACGTGAAATCGACCGATAACCTCCGATCCAAGAGTAGCTGTGTCGGATACCCGTGTTTTTGGGTGGGAGGATGCCGGCAATATTATTCGGTAATATCAAGGCCTTTATAGATGTGAGTAAAACTATTTATTAGTGAATCCGGATGGGTGTGGTAAAGGTCGACAGTCGTGGGAGGCTGACGCTTTCCAGGGAGTTGAGGGGTGCGGACAAAGCGGTTGTTATCAACGCGGGAACGTTTATAGTGGTGGTACCCCTCCCCAAGCACCCGGAAATCCACGCCTTGGGCTGGCTCGCATCTAAAAAGAGTACTGTGGCTCTTAAGAAGATTGCTGGGGAAAAGGCGAGTGAGGATGCTGTATCGAGGGCGAGGCGGCGTAAGCAGGCGTGATGATTGAAAGCGACGTGATATATGCCTTGGTGAAATCGGATGATTAGCTCAAACCCACGGCTACATCACTTTTCCAAAGGATCATTCAGGGAGAGTTTGGCATAGTTTACGTGTGCAGGGAGACTCTGCACGAGCTCTACTACGTATCTATGGAGGAAGGTGTCTCCCTCGATGAATACATAAGTAGGGTTGCATCCCTCACATCCATCCCCAACCTGCAGTTCTTGCACACCACACACGAAACAGACATACTCGCACTCACAATAATGAGGCAATTTGGAATAACCTCCATATTCGACGCCTACCACGCCGCCACCTGTCTAAGCATGGTCTCCGACAGAACCATCATCTCCACGGACAAAGTATACGACAGAGTTCCCGGACTAAAGAGGGTAGACCCAAGAAACATCTAAGCGACTATCCAAGGAGCAGCCAACCAAAAGAGTCAACATTTAACTCTAATGGGGGTAAAGGGATAATGTCGGATTAGTGGATTGTGTGCGCGTCCTCCAAGCGTGGAGAAGCGTTATCCAGACACCATTTTGGTAATCCCCGCCTTGAAAGGCGAGGTTTTGGAGAGTCTATAAAATGGAAGAAGAGGGGAGGGTTCTATCAAAATACGGTGGGCGTCGAAATCCTAGTGTTGGAACCCGAGGTCTCGTAGCCTAGCGACCCCCACATCATGCGCCGCCCCAAAGAGCTTCGCGTCCTCGGTGACGAGGGTGAGCTTCGATTTGCGCGCGGTATAGAGGTAGGCGGCATCGTAGTAGCTAAGCTTTGAGCTACGCGCCACTTCATAGACCCCCTCGAAGTCATCGGCGGTTATTCCCACTCGGGGAACGCTACCCAAAACGGTGCTCGCGTAGCGTACAAGTGATCTGGCTTCATCCTCTTCGAGCACCCCGCGCAGTGAACCTTCTTTCCACAGGGTGTTACCCACCTCGTAGAGTGTAAGGTCGAGCACCCTGACTTTCTCTCTGAACCTTAGGAAGGAGTCTTCATCCATCCTCTTAATCAGAAGGATCAGGGAGCTCGCATCGAAAAGGTAGCCCATAACCCCTTCACGCTCTTACTCTTCATCTCTTGTTTCACGTATAGCCCGAACAATCTCTTCGTCCGGTATCTTTTTGAGAATCTCCTTCATGTTTCTTAGCGCCTCTCTAAGCTCTTCTTCCTCCCTCCTCTTCACTTCCTCCTCAAGCGCCCTCCTCACAACCTCACTCACATTGATGCCATACCTTCTAATCTTCTCCCTGAGCTCCCTACCCACCCTAACAGACACAGTAGCCATACATAGACCGTAATACAATTTTCGTATATAAATCTATTGTAAGACTGAATCATGAGTACAGATTAGCAAGACTTAGCTTGCAATCAACCCAACCTTGCGGCCAAACCGCTGTGTTAAACCGGCAAAACTCTAATCTCCGTAGAGCTATTTATACGCTGGGTGCATTGATAGGTGCGATGAGTGTGTAGGCTTATTCCGGACAGCATCATCTTTTTGACGAAAATTATATATAGTTGTATCTATGTTGTATGCATCAGGTAGTAGCAGTGACCCAGCGGAGCGCTGTTGAGAGACCCACCGCGGCATTCGTTTTATCGCTTCTAGCTGGTATATTCGTGCTTACTGGCGGGGTAGCCCTAGGAATCTTGGGAGCCGTGGCGACGTTCTTTTTAGCTGGGGTGGGAGGGGTTATAGGTGTAGCTGGGGTGATCTTCGGGATCATAATTATTGTGTCGGCCACTAGGCTCTATTCACGGCCGGAGGAGCACACCACTTGGGGAGTAATAATAATCGTGTTCTCCTTGTTGAGCTGGATAGGCGCCTTCGGAGGCTTCGTGATCGGCTTCATTTTAGGGCTAGTCGGAGGTATATTCGCGCTCGTGTTTAACCCGAAACCTGTGGGCCTAACTTCGCCACCCCGAATATGCCTTAAGTGTGGCGCACAGATCACCGACCCCTCGGTGAACTTCTGCCCAAACTGTGGCAACGACCTACGCATCAGCCAAAAATAGACCTCAAAACGGGTTTTATCACAAACTATTCGAAACCCCGCCCTACATAGCAACTTATCAATGTAGGATCGGCTCCAAGCGCTAAGGCGAACAGGCGGGCGACTGTGTTAATGGGGGCGATGGGGGGTGGATTACATTCTTGTATTCCTGAGCGCTCTGTCGCCTAAGGCATTTTTTAAGTGAGGAAACCACCTGAACGAGGCACACTTAATGGTGTTCAGTATATCAGAGATAATTCGATGTAATTTCACCTAATATCGACTGAGAAAAATCCATGGGAACACCCCAACCCAGCGGGGGTTGGTGTTGATTGTGCGTTAGTTTACACGCGCGACCCAATGGATAACGGGGACTTGTGAACTTGTTAAAGTCGTGGGGCCTCATAGTGTTAGGCTGGATTTAGAGGTTCCTAGTCGTAGAGGTCCAGTTGGAGTCCGCTTTGGTATAAAAAGAGGGGGGATGGGAGGTTTGTGTTGCGCGGTTGGTTCTAGAGTTGCCCGATGTTCACGAATGAGGGTGTAGCGGAGGATCCCGGTGTTATGGTCTCTGAGAACCCGTTTATCGTGAGGTAGATTGGCTCGGTGTAGCTTCCACCGTATGGGGCGCCTGTGTAGGCGACCGCTTGGGTCGCTGACACAGCGAAGGTGTTACTCGTCGCCGAGTTGGGTGCACCTGGTGGAGTGGGGGGACCGTGGATTGTCACAACGGTGGGGTTATCGACGAAGCCGTCCGAGACCACGGCGATACCGATGTTTCCGCCGGTGATCATGTTGCCCGTCGACGCGAAGTTTCCATCACTGAGGTATATGCCTTCAAACCTGTTGTTCTGAACAACGTTGCCAATCAGCTCCGCTACGCCGCCGTAGCTTAGAATACCTATGTCGTTGCCTTCGACGGTGTTGTGTCTGATCACCGTGCCCTGACCCGACTCATAGGTCAGGATCCCGGAGCCCTGCGTCTGGGTGATATAGTTGGGTCCACAGATCGACGCCAAGTCACACTCGTTGCCGCTCACCGTGTTACCCGTAACCAGCCCCACTGCTCCGAGAGCGATCTGGATCCCGTTTGGAGCAATATAGGGTTGGGCCGCTGTTAGCGCTGACACCGTGTTGTGCTTCACCACGCAGGTGGTTCCCTGGTCGTTGCACGTGATCCCGTTCTTCTGGTATCCAACCACGTTGTTGTCCACGATTGTAACAGTGGAACTCTGGGACGGGGGTGATTCGACAAGGATCCCGTTACCAGTCTGGCAGCCGTACAGGTTTACGTTCTGCAGATTAATGTTTACAACCGCTGAGTCGACGACTTCACCCGAGGCCCCCAAGAATAGTATTCCTATGTAGCCCGGTGAGCAGGATGTAGGTGCACCGAGTGTGCCGTTAACCGTCAGGCCCTGTATGATTACATCCGTGGCGCCCTGGACGAGTATTATTGGCGCCTCAGGCAGCCCTGTGTCAGGGTCCTGCACGGTTGTGCTGAGCGCTGTTGGTTCGATTACCACTTGCCCGGGCGACGTGCCCGGTGCGGCCGCCAGGGTAACGTTGTTTGATGTGACAGTGATCTGAGTATTATAGGTACCCGCTTCAAAACAATAGGTTCCGGGGCTGTTAATTGAGATGGGGGTGAACGAGCTGAAGGAGCTTGGCGAATACGTCATGGTGCAGACCACTGGGCCCGGATTGTTCGGCGAGGCTGAGGAAACACCGTAGAGTGGAAAAGTTGCGCCAAAGAACAGTAGAGCTACCAATGCAGCTATCAAAGGAAAGATAACTTTCCCCATAGCCTATCAATAAGAATGGTTATTCATAAACCTTTATTATCAGTAATTATAAAAATATAAACCTCTTTAATATTTAGATTTAATATTTAGACCGACACGTTTCTTCCTTTGGTCTCCCCACCACCCTGAAGGATAAGGTGCTCCCCAACCGATTTGCTCATGCATCTCTGGTTTCCCTTATCGCGCGCATCCAGTTCTTTTTCCCAGCCTTCGAGATGACTGCGCTTGCACGTTCGACTTTTCTGCGTAGCTCCTCCTCCATCCTCCTTTCAACCTCCTCCCTGCGCTCTTCTTATCACCTCCGAGGGCCTTATTGAGAGTTTCGTAGATCTCCTTACGGTGTCCGGATAGCGCTCTTCCACGTTTGGAGTCCGCGCACACAGCATCACCTAATCCGGACACTATCAGTCTTCTTCTCAACTCCTTATAAAACTTCTAAAACCTAACCTTTTAAGGCGGGGGTAGTTCACATTCGAGGCTTCTTTGCGATGGTTCGCTGTGTGATTTTCGTCTTATGTTCTGTGAGCTCTCCTGGTTGCATGCGAATAGCCGAGTTGGCGTGTCCTTAGTTAAAGCAGGGCTTTGTCTGCTTTACAAGCTTCTGCGCTTTATACGAGACGCGTTAATGCCATGCATAGTTAAGACGGGGAGAGTGAGCGCGAACCCTATGATTGCCGAAAGATGCCACGCCGCCGTGTACCCGAATGCTACGGTGAAGGCCGAAAAGTAGACCGGCGCAACAAAACCACTGTATAGCGTGAAGCTATCCACCCACGCCAGAGTTAGGCTCTCGTACTCGGGGTGCTCGGATGCTATTTCCCGTGTTATGATGAGTCCAACTGCGGACACACCGGCGCCCAAGCCGGTAATCGCGACTCCCGCGACTGTGGCGGTGACCGACATGGAGCCTATGAGCCATACTCCAAACGCGGTCACGCAGGATGAGATCATGAGAAGTACTCTTGGTCTGCGCATGCGGTCGAATATTCTTCCCGTGATGGGCGAAGACAAAATCGTGAGTAGGATACCGATCTCACTCACCCCGCTCGCGGCGGTTGGGTTGAGGTGTAGCTGTGTTTCAAGATAGTACGTGGTGAAATCCGAGGCGACACCGAGCAGCGCACCGAAACCCAGAAGGGCGATAGCGAGAGCCGCGAGACGTCTGTCCATAATTACGGAGCGGAGATGAGCTAGACCTACCCTGAATCTTTCGTCCATGGGGTCTGATGGTACAAAGAGGTAAACCCCGCAGGCGGCACCGAGTCCGAGTAGTCCCCCGATCAGGAAGCCCACACGCCAGCCTACGGCCTCCGATAGTAGAACCCATGGTGCGAACCCAAGAATCATCCCTATCCCCGCGGAGGCGTACATGAGTGAGGCGCCAAGCCCCTCTGAGCCCTCCTTGAAATTTCTGACGACGAGCACCAGAATGGACGGGAAGGAGAACGAAAGACCCATTCCGGCGAGGAATCTGAAGATAACGAAGCTTGTGAACGTGGGAGCGGCGGCGCTCGCAGCCACTGAAGCCGAGTTTATCAAGGTGCCCACCACGGCAAGCCTCTTCGGGCCAAACTTGGCCGCTAAGGTGCCCCCAGGCACTTCAAACCCCCCGTAGGCGAGGAAGAAGGCGGCGGTTACGACGCCCAAACCGTAAATCGACCGGTTGTAGGTTTCGGCGATAAAGCTGTAAACAGAGGCGGTGTTGACTTGGCTCACAGTCATAACGAGGTTGGCAAATATGAGGACAGAGACGGCGATATAGTTGGGAGGCCTCTGTGTCTCAGCGGATTTGAAGGTATTTGAGCCCGCCCTCGACCCCCGATTGACTGGAAACCCACGCTTCCGCACCGACTTAATCCACCCCTCCCGGTTCCCATAGTTTCGTATCGGCTGCTATATAAGAATTGAGAGGTCGGGCTGGGATTGTTTAAGGTAGGGGTTGGAAGCGTGTGTGAGCGGAGGCCGCCGAGGGCCTTCTTATTCGTAGCCAAAGAACGCAAAGCAGTGTTAGTGGTGTTCTGGCCTCGGTGGAAGTGTTCTGTTACGCGTAGGGGGTTCCAGTTACGCTATACGGCTGATCGCGTGGTAGCCTCTTCTGGGAGCAACCGACCACTATATGGGTGGGCTTCAATCTTGGGTACCCGTGTCCCGGCGTGTGTGGACGTGGTAAGGCTGGGCCTGACGGGTGGTTGCCCCGCTTGGATAGTGTGAAGCCTAAGGAAACTGGCAGCGGACGCTCGCCCGCCTCTTTGCGCTTTGATGCGGGCCTCCACAATGGGGGTTGCGGCAATGCCTGTGGAGTGTGGGACGTTAGGGGCCCCCGCCATATATGGTGCGGGTGTGGTCAGGATTTGTAGCCGATTTTTCTGAGGAACTCTCTTCTTTTTGCTTTGTCGCCTTCGTTTTCGACTCCGAGCGGTGAGGCGCCGTCGATTACGCCTAGCACGCCGTTGCCCGTGTCTGTGGCAGCGAGCACGACCTTGAGGGGGTTCGCGGTTGCGGCGAACACGCTGCCCACCTCCTGGCACATCTTCACCGCGTTCAGGATGTTGATGGGGTAGGCGCCTCGAAGAAGAATAACGAATGTGTGCCCCGCGGAGATTCGCTTGGCGTTCTCTATGCACGCGTTCACTAGCTCGGGGTCGTTGCCCTCGTACCTGATCAGCCTGTCACCGCTCGCCTCGAGGAAGGCGATGCCGTAGGCGCAGGAGGGTATGTGTGTTCTTACGATCTCGTTTAGGTCCTCCACGGTCTTGATGAAATGGGAGTACCCGAGGATGATGTTACACTCCTTGGGGATGTGCATCTCGACAACTTCTATCCTCGCGGACATGCAGACCTGAGCTTATCCTAGGCTATAATCCTTACGGCGACCCATACGCTAGGCCACCCTGAGGTGTATAATTACGCTTTCCGGAGACCCACTATGGGCACATTAGGAGACTAATACCTGTGCTTCGCAGCGCTGCGCTATGCTGAAAGATCGCACTCCTCCCCCAGTTAAAGTAGTACCCAGGCGAATGTGGGTAAGAAGCTTGGGCGGCCTTGTCGTGGATGCTGTGAGCGCCGCCCGGCTCATAGGGGTGTTTTCTCGGGAGCCTTAGCGCCTGCTGGGTGTCCTTGGATGCGTGGTGGAGGCGGCGCAGAGCGGGGGGACACCGTTCTTCTCTGTCCTCCCCCAGAGGCGGAGAGTGGGCGCTAGGCGGCGGCCGCGTGTGTAACCCGCTAGTGTTGGCGGCGTTGTGCTCGTCTTGGGCGGGTGACCCTACGCGTCGCTTTTTGCGGTTCGGTTCGATCGTGGGGGATTCTTCCCCTGTTCCCAGTGTTGGTTCTCCAGATGCGCGTCGGGTGTTTTCCGCGCTCGCCTAGGCGAGGAGCCCTGCGACTAGGAGGAGGCCGAAGGTGAGATAGATTGCTGAGGAGTACTCGACGCCGAGCCTCCAGCCAGTGCGTTCGAGCCTGTGGGTTAGGGTGAGCGCGAGTGGGAAGGAGGCAAAGGGGAGGAGAACCCCGGGGATACCTGTGAGCGCGAAAAGCACGACGAGGAGCGCATACGCAACGAACACCAAGGTGTAGAAGAGGAACGGGGATAGGGTGTGTCCTAGGAGCACCTCAACTGTCCTCCTACCCCCAGCCCTGTCCTTCTCCATGTCCCTTATGTTGTTTGCGGCGAGAATCGAGGCGACGAGAAAGGAAAGGGGTGCGCTCAGAAGCAGTGCGAGTGTGCTCAGCCTACCCGCTGCCGCCAGCTGTGCTGCGGCAACCTCCACAACCCCCATGGTTAAGCCCACCACAAGCTCGCCGAGAGGTGTCTTTGAAAGCGGGTGTGGTCCCTCTGAATAGGCAACACTCACGGTGGCGCCGAACACCCCCGCGAGTAAAATGGGGTAACCCCTAGCCATCACGAGGGGAATCGCGAGGATGAGGGCCACCGTATCCGTGGCGACTGCGAGAGCGAGGACTTCGCGTGGGGTGGCGGCGCCCCTCACTATTGAGCCCGCGAACCCGTGGGTGGGAGACGTGTCTATTCGGTTCACGTAGTCCCCGTGCTCGTTCAGCATGTTTGCGGCTATCCGCATGAGAAGCGCCGCTGCGAGCATGTCAAGCCAGAGCGCTACATTCACGCCCCCGTAGGACACTGCGGCCGAGGCGCCCCCCGCAGCGAGTGGGATAATGGTCGCTGAGGGGGAGGGGACCCTTATCAGACGCACGAACTCTCTGAGATTCAAGCGCTCTCACCGCGTTCACGCCGTGTTTGGGCAGCGGGACCGTGGCTGGCCATGCTTCGAATCCCAGGGGCGCTTTTAAGCTTGCTGCGCCTCGAGTCGTCGTTAGCCTACTGACCCACGGCTCACGCGGTCGCCACCTCAATCGTGGCTGCCGATTCAAAGGCCTCATCCCCTTCCATGTCGTCACTTTAACACCCTCGAGTTTTTATTCGGTACCCCAGCGATTTTCTAATTCCCCCATCTTAAAAAGGTTCGTCTCCCTCCATTAATTATTTTGGTGTTTCCCGGGAGTTTTCGAGGGGCTGGATTTGGTTGGAGATCTTTAGTAAAGCCTAAAATGCGGGCTTTTCGAATCGAGTGTAATGTTCGCGCAGCAGCCAAAGGCTGTTAGAGGAGCACCCCGCTCCCTTCTGGGTGAGGGTCCGGTTTGGGACGATAAAAACGAGGCGCTTTACTGGGTGGACATAGACAAGGCAATGCTGCACGCATACTTTCCTGGGAGCTCAAAGGTAAAGAGCTTTGTGCTAAAGGAATCGGCCTCATGTGTTGCGCTTTGCAGTGATGGGAGACTCCTTTTGGCGCTCAAACAATCTTTGGCGCTTTTCGACCCTAAAAACTCTGAATTAAAGCAAGTTAAAAGCGTTGATGTCGCGGAGCGTGTCAGGTTCAATGACGGTAAGTGTGATGGTGATGGTAGATTCTGGGTAGGAACAATGGACGTTGAGGAAAGGGAGCCAATTGGCGCGCTTTACGTTGTGGAAGCTGGCTTCAAAATGAGGAAGGCGCTTGGGGACGTGACGATTTCAAACGGAATTGGTTGGTCGCCCGATTACGGCGAAATGTACTACGTTGATAGCCCAACCAGGAAGGTCAGCGTGTTCCGCTACGACGAAGAGAAGGGTGAGCTTCATGGCATGTTAAAAAGCGTGGACCTATCCTTTCAACATGGTGTCCCTGATGGTTTAACGGTCGACTCAGAAGGAAAGATCTGGGTTGCGATCTGGGAAGGCTCGTGCATCTTAAGGGTAGACCCAGCTACGTCGAAGGTTCTCTCAAAAATCGAGCTCCCAGTTCCCCGTGTTACTTCCTGCACGTTTGGCGGGAAACACTTGGACACGCTCATTATCACGACCGCCCAAAATGAAAGAGGAGTTGGCGGAGAGCTCTACAGTGTAGAGACTGGTGTAAAAGGAATACCCACAGATGTGTTCGAAATCTGAATTTTATAAGGTTTCCAGAACCTCGCCCCCTGGGGCGGGGCGCCTCGCTTTTTGCTTCTGCCCCAAATAGCAAACATGCTCCTTGTCCTTTAGGGCTTCAAGAACAAGCGAAGTCCTGCCTATTCACCGTAGACCGTAAACCACCATGAACTCGAAGTTTTGACAAGTCTTTGTTTAAACACCTTTGGCTCCTTCACTACATTAGCAAACATCATATTTTGAAACACGGCTTTAACTCAAAAGGGTACAAGCGCTAACGAGTTTTGGGTTCAACGTGCTTAAAGGTTCGCAATTTAAGCAGGCGCTCTTAGTTATATGGAGGAAAGCATACGCTAAAACCGACAAAGAATAAAACGAAGAACAAAGTAATTGAGCGTGTAAAGATCGGTAATTAAACCGCAACCGCTGTGACGGGTTTTGAGAAGACGAATGAAAGCGGATTTATCGATCAAGAGTTAGGTCCGCTACATCCTTACGGATGGTGACTCACTAGTAGACCATAGCTTGCGGGTGCGCTGAGCGAATGCTTTTCACCATAAATAACCTGATCCATCAGATTAGAAAGTGATGTTGAAAGCGGAACCGGGTCCTCTTCAAGGTACACACTGTTTATCGTGGACGGTCGAATAAGGCGTTTCCTTGTTTGGGTAAACCTACACTATAAATAGAGGTTAAAAGGCTACCCGACTAGGTTTGTATGTCCGGCGTGTTATTAATTATACTGGGTTGGCTCCACGTATTCTTCGCCGTGTGCTGGATAGGTGGAGCTGTACTCGGGGTTTTCGTGGTTGAGCCCGCAACCAGAAGGTTGTCTCCTCAGTCGTCGGCAGAGTTTGCGAGAAGGTACATTCCTCTGGTTGGTAGATTCATGGGGATAGTTGCCACCCTAACCGTTCTATTCGGGGCGCTCTTCTATTATTCGATTACGGACGGCAGAATTCTTGCAGACCCAGCAGGGCAGTGGAACCTCATTGTGTATGCGGGAGCGTCACTTGGCTTCATAACATACATCTTCGGAATCGTTGTAATGCTTCCCCTCGCAAAAAGAATAGAGAGCGCATCCAAAGATATGGAGGGCAACCCCTCTACTGGTGGGAGAATGAAAGAACTATTGGCAAGGATGGGCATGATATCGATGGTAGACCTCGTCCTTCTGGTCGCCGTTTATACACTAATGGCGATCGCAACATACTACTGAGACCATTTCAACCGTAATCCCTGACAGCTGGGTTGACGACATAACCTCTACATTATAATTTTTCCAAAACCTCGCTCTATGAGGCGCAGTAGCTCACCACACAGTTGTTTGTTCCTGTCTATGTCTTCATGAAATCATCGAAGCCAATGATGGGGGGATCAATGTCCAGCTGCCATAGCAGGGCGTTTAGCTCCCCCCTATGCTGAAGCTCCTCCTCAACCATATGCACAAGCATATTCCTTATTGTTATCTGCTCTGTTCCACCGTCATTGGTGAATGTGACCTTCCTGTCTAGGTCCGATTCTCGGAGGTTGCTGACGAAACCAAGAACAAGCTCATCTATCTTTCTTTCCTCCTCTACAACTTCCTCCATTGTGTATTTCTTCTTCTCCCTTAATCTCCCCCATTCTTTCAACTTATCATTATACACATATATGAACCACCATCTGTATGCGTCCAAAACGTGGACAAATATATCAACCAGGGATGGGAACGATGCTCCCCTGGGCTTATACCTCTCCTCTTCTGGAACATTGGTGAAGATGGTCTCGAGATACTTCTTCCTTACATGTGAGTTGTACGCATATAGGTCCCTAATCAAGTCGAGTTCTGTGCGCATGAATTAGACATTCTTCAACCGCCTCTTAAACCCTTTGTTCTGGGGCCTTTTTGTCAAAGGTTCCACAGCTTAAAACACCCCCGTGAACAGGACGAGTAGACCAATAAAGAATCACCCGTGCTAACTGGTCTGTCCTTCCTTTAGCCTCGGATGGTGCGCCGAGCACGTTGAGGGGTCCTTCACTCTAATTTGCTCTATGGGTTGGTGTTCGGATGGATCTAAGAGCCTACTCTGGTATTGTAGATGCTAGTAGGCTCTACCGCGTCACAACCTTCTGTGGGAGCCCGGTAGGATCGCTACGTAACCCCCCTACTTAGCATGTGGGGGGTGCTGCGGAGTAGAAGTTAAATTACTAGGGGTGATGGTTCTTGGGTATGTCAGCTGAACAGTTTGAGCCGAAGAGGGTGGGTGAGGTGTATCTTCCGGATTACTCTGGTAGGAGTCTGTATAACCTCTCCCACACGCTTCTTAGGGTGTTCGGTGCACCCGTGGATCAGGGAATAAGCGGTTTGGGTGACGTTTTAAATCATAGCCGTGTGGTTGTGCTCCTGGTTGACGGATTGGGTCACAGGCAGCTTGAGGCGGCTGCGGGTAGGATACCCGCCGTTGCCTCATCCCTCAGCCGGGCGAAACTCTCGCTTCCGATAACCAGTGTTTTCCCCTCCACTACGAGCACCGTGCTCACAACGCTCAACACGGGTCAGGTGCCGGCGAAGCATGGGGTGATTGGCTTCACAATGTATGTTAAGGAGCTGGGTAGCGTTGTGAACTCTATAAGCTTCAGCCCAGCCTCGGAGAGGGGGGAGGGGGCGTTTGAGCGCTCGGGTCTGCAGCCCTCGTATCTATACCCTCAGCGCACAATCTACCACGAGTTATCCGAGAGGGGTGTCTATACGTGTGTGGTCACACCCAACTATCTCGCGAACACGGTGCTCTCCAAGACGCTCTACAATGGGGCTGAGCGGGTGAGGTTCAACCAGCTCTCAGACATGTTCGTGAGCCTCAGGAAGTCGCTTCTGGGGCGCAGGCGTGACAGGGAGTTCTACTTCGCCTACTGGAATGGGGTTGACACCATAGCCCACAAGTATGGGTCTGTAAGCGAGGAGTATGACGCGGAGCTCAACTCGGTGTTCTACCTTCTCAACAACGAATTACTCGAACGCTGCAGGGGAACAGACACCGCGCTCATCATAACAGCCGACCACGGCCACGTCTACATACCCCAGGAGAACTTCCACGACCTCTCAACCGACACACAGCTACTCTCCGCACTCAACGTGCCACCCACAGGGGACTCCAGAGCCCTATTCATCCACCCCCGAGCCGGAGAGGATGTGGACAGGGTTCTAGCGGACAGGTTTGCTTCCACATCCCAAATCGTGGACAGCGAGGATGCGCTCAGAAACAACTTCTTCGGCCAAACAGACGTGGAGCAGAAGATAAGGTGGCGCCTCGGCCAGAAGATCGTGCTCCCCTACAAACCCCACAGCTACGTGTTCAGATACCCAACCTATGACTACAAGCCCCTACTGGGAAACCACGGAGGCCTCACACTCGACGAGTTACTAGTCCCCCTAGTCGTATACGAGCTCTAACCTCTCCACCCACCACCGCATAGCACAGGCTACACGTGATGGCTCCAAGCATCTGATTCCCTCCACCCTCCAAAGAACAGCCTACTACGAGAGTGCTAACGGACTGGCATAAACCAGAGATATCCCGCATTTGAACAGAACCGTCTGCGAGAACCACTTATCCCCCCGTTAGGTGGACCCAGCCCCCACCAATACGAGGCTAATAGGTGAATATCAGACGCAATACGAATATCCAAACCATATTTAATTTCCGCCGCAACCCTCCCAACTAGGAGCTGTGGTATCACCCCGTAGGCCAACTAAACCCTATTCAACTTAACCCATCAACGGTGTGTTTACACTTCCTTATTGTTCTACCAATCGTGAACCTACCGTAGGGTAGCTCAAGAATAGCGTTATACTTCTTCACCTCCTCAGCCCAGTTCGAAATCCTCTCATAAACATTGATTTTATCGAATTTAACACAGTAGGCTAGGCTTACACCCATGAGCACGCTTCCAAGAGTTAAGTTGTCTTCGAATTCCTTCTCCGTCATGATTACCGTGTCGAGGTAAATGTGATTAGAGCGCACGAACCCAAGCCTAACATCGCTAAAGTCGACGCTCTTGTCGTCCACAACTATTAGAACATCTAGGTCTGAGTGGCTGTTATTCTTTCCCATCACTCGGCTGCCGAAAAACACGATCGCGAGAATACCTGGCTTCTTCAAAATCAACCGCGTGGCTTCTCTAAATAACGCCATGTTTTCTAAGGTAACTTCGTGCAATTCTGAGCACCTCCCCAGCGTGCTGTATTCCACGCGCACACATTTCCTGGGTGATGAATTCTTCTGGAGTGGTAATCGCGTTGTTATTGAAGAAAGGGTAACGCGAAATACTCCAAGCACCGCTTAGGAAATCCAGAGCCCCGAGGACGGAATCAAGGTCGTCCCCGAGATCTTGAAGACGTTCAGACGCCTCAGCTATTATGTCGTGCTCCTTCTTATATACCAGTTTAAGCTCTAACATAGCTTTAACGCCTTTCTATACGCATTGCTGAGAAAAGAATAAAGATGCCGGGTAGTCCTTCTTTTCAAACGCCTTTTTAGCCCGCTCATAATCTTTCTCAGCAATAGTGTAGAAGGCTCTAGCGTACTCTCTAAACTTGGAGGGGATCACACGCCCTCTCCTTCCTATCACCTATATTAAACTAACTTCTTGATAATAAACTCTAACGTGAATATCCAGCTCCACTCCTAACCATTAGTTCTAGACTTTCTACACGTATATCTAAATTAGGTTTCATATGTGCGACCCCAGAAGGGGTGACTACCCCCGCCCTATGGAGCGAAGCTTTGTGTTTCTGTAAATTTCTGCATGCTTGAAAACCGAAGAGAACACATCTCTTCTAAGCATGGACCTCAAACCTACGTCTACAAAATAAAGGAACAGTTATAAACTTTCTAAAACCTCACCTTTTAAGGCGGAGACCACGTGGGTATAAATATGTATGTGAAAGAATAGTTGGTGTGCGTGTGAGAGCCTACAAGTTTAGGGCGTACTGCTCCAAGACCACGGCGGGGGTGTTGGAAGCCCAGCTCCGAGCAGCCTGCAGACTCTACAACACGCTCTTACACGATGAAAAAGAAGAGTACGAGAAAAACAAGCACACTATGAACAGAAACGAGCTTCGGCAGCTCGCCTTGGACCTCCGAAAGCGGAACACGGAGTTCCAATCGCTGCACTCCCAGGTCGCCCAGCAGGTCGCCGATAGGTTCTATCAGGCGCGTCAAAGGTTCTTTGAGGGGTTGGCGAACAAGCCTAGGGTGAAGAAGCCTCACAGGTTTTTGTCCCTGGTGTACCCCCAGTCAGGCTGGAGGCTTTCGAATATTAGGGTGGTGGGGCAGGGTGAAAACAAAAAGAAAAAAGCTCGGCTCTACTTAAGCAAAATAGGCTTCTTTACCATAGTAATGCACAGGGAGTTTCCTTTGAATCGTGTGTCCCAGGTGTGTGTGAAGCTCTACCCCTCTGGAAAAATCTTCGTTGTTTTCCTCGTGGATGAGCCCGTGGGTGAGGGACCCAGGGAGTCGACAGGGGAGGCCGGGAGGGCGGTGAGTGTTGACGTGGGTATAGTGAGGCTTGTCACTTTGTCGGATGGGCGTTTCCTCGAGAATCCGAGGCCGCTTGAGCGCTCGCTTGATAGAATCCGGGCTCTGCAGAGGAGCCTCTCCAGAAAGAGGAAGCTTTCCAAAAACTGGTTCAAAGCTAGGCGGAGGCTTGCAAAGAAGTATGAATACGTGGGCGACTTTAGGCGCGACCTCTTCTTTAAGCTCGGCTCCCTACTCGCAGCCGAGTACGATCTACTAGTCTTGGAGGACTTGAATGTCGAGGGCTTGATTCGGAGGGGTGAAACCGGGAAGAGGAGGCTTCGCCTCCACGACTGCGCGTTCTCAGAGCTAAGAAGGGCTCTGGAGTGGGAGTTCGAGAAGCGTGGAAAAGCCGTGCTCGGTGTTCCTTCTTACGACTCCTCCCGCGAGTGCTTTTTGTGTGGAAGAATCAATCAGGGGCTGACATTGGAGGATCGAATTTTCCACTGTCCGCACTGCGGCTTTACTTTAGACCGGGACCTCAACGCTTGTTTGGTTCTTTTGAAGCGTGCAGGGTGGGTGCCACCCGTTGTGCCCGTGGAGCTTCGCCCAATACCTCCCCTCCCATCCTTGGGGTTGGCGGGGAGGGGTAGGCAAGGTGGGGCGATGATGCGGGAAGCTCCGCCTTTTAAGGCGGGGTAGCTCACATGGCTCTCCCAAGGATTCTGTAGAGTTTGGCTTCTTCTTTTTCCATGGGGTGCTCGCTTACCATCTCTTCTAGCTTTTTAAAGTGGATTAAGCCTGTTTGCTGCTCTAGGGCCCACTCCTTGGCGAAGTCACCGTCAAGTATCTTCAGGGCTATTTGCCGTATGGTTTGCTTTACCTCTTGACCCGCGAACAGGGGCCCCCTTGTTAGCTGGCCGTACTGGCTTGTGTGTGAGTGGTTTCTAAGCTGCTTAAAGAGTCCTTCATTCATAATAGATTTCGCAATCTCAACGAGCTCGCCGGACGCGTAGAGCTCGAGGAGCACAGCTTCGGGGGAGGCGCCCAGCTCGGTCGCGACCTCGTAGTAAGCTCTGAAAAAGAAGAGGAGGGCGCCCGCCCAGGTTTGCTCGGAGAGCAAGTCGACGAGTACCTCCTCCCGAAAGCTTGATTGAACCGCGACCCCACCAGGCTTTAGGGCGCCGATCGCATCAGTGAGCGCGAGAAGCTGACTTTGCGCGTCTTGGGTATAGCTTTCGCCGAGCGCTATCAGAACGGGGAAACCCTGCCCCCTTAGGTATAGTTCCCTGACCCCGAAGCCAATCATTCGTGGGGCTATCATGAACACGTTCACGTACTCTGGCACCTCCAGCGTGTGGAAGAAGTAGTTGTATCCGGAGGCGAAGACAACCGAGCCTCCCCGTTTCAGGTATGGTCCCACACTCAGCCTAAAAACCTCTGGCTGTACTTCGTCTGGTATCAACATGAAAACAATATCTGCCTCCCTCGTCGCCTTCTCTATAGGGAGGACCTCGAAGCCCTCCCGCCTCGCCCTCTCAGTGTACTCATCCTCAACGTTACCTATCACAACACTAAGACCACTATCCCTCATATTAAGCGCCTGCGACCTACCCTGGTTCCCATACCCAATCACGGCGATCCTCTTCTCCACGATAGACTTCCAAAGCTCATCCCTATTATCAAGCCTAGTTATAATCCTCTCCATAAACCCTAGAGAAAATGACCCCCATAAAAACATTATATAGTGTTCTATGTTTCTAATCCTTAAGTTACGCCTATCATGAAAATTAGTCTGCCTTGTATGTTTAGTTCTATGATAGCTGCCCGGAAGCATCAAAGATGACCCGTGTAAACATGGATGGGTGTAGTGTGGTTTAGTGTGATACCTAGGCTCCTGTGAGCCGCCAGCCGTGGATGGTGCCCCCAAATTCCCGCTTTGAGTAGCTTAGAGACGAGAATAGTTTTCAAATCACGACTCTATGATGGGTATTACAAGACTATTTCGTGTTCATGGGTAGGCTTAGTTGCCTACGGATATTTCTGGGCACATGTATATGTTGACTTCCGATGTGGGGAGACGCCAGATGTATACTATCCATCCCTGGGTGTTCACGCTGACTTGGATCTCACCTTCAATGTACACCGCCTTGAAGTTATTCTCGCCACACGGATAAATGGTAATGTTGGGTGATGGGTACAAGCTGAACTCGTAGACCACGTAGTTGGTGCAGTTTTCCTCATCACAGCTACTCGCACCGAAGAGACCCGAGTAAACATAGTGTGAGCCATTCTCTGCCTGTACGAATTGTGTGTCACGCATTATGGCGCAGACGGCATCACAACCCTGCGGTGCGCTGTTAACGTCGTATGGTGTGAGGTTTGAGCCCTCATATATGAGTTGCGTGATATTCGTGGTGGGTAGCTGGGTTGAACCCGTGTCAACCGTCACCGTAAGCGCTGAGGCGCGTCCCCGTGCGAGGCTCCAAGTGAATGTGACCGCTCCCCCGTAGAGTGATGCCTTAAGCGGCCCCAGGCAGTTGGTACACCATGGTGGGGAGCCTATATAGCTAAACCTAACACCTTCAGATGAACCGTGGGCGGCGACCGTGAAGCTGATGTATCCACCAGTGTTACACCATGTAGTACCATTCTGATGCTCCCCACAATAGAATGTACCAGTGTTGTACACGCTGAATACGTAGCCACCCAGCACGAAGGAAGTGTTACGCCCAGCCGGGAAAGGGCTACTCTCAGCCGTGAATCGGAAAACCCTAACCAAAGGCGTGGATGAGCCCCCGTTAGGAGAATAGTAGCCTAGGAACCCACCTAGCAGTGCGAAGCCAACCATAAAAATTATGATGGCTACAAGAAACACACCATCATCCATAACACCACGAAACCCGCTCCGGATAAAAAGTATTGCTCAAAATCATTTTTGACCGAAACACCCACTAACTTGATTCTCCGATGACTGGTTGATAACGTTGCCCACTAATAACACCAATTTCCGGTAACAAGCACTCGACTGATGGCTACGTGCCTCCACATTCTCAGAGGTTGGGATCTTTGGTGGATGGCTGAGCCCACCCCGCTTGGGAGATTGGCGCACGCCGTGCACTGATGCGTTTGGTGGTGGGTTTGAGACGCCCAGCGAGTGTGAGCCACCCCACATAATGCAGGTCACGACGCATAGGTTAGCACGGCATCTTCTCCTCGAATGGGTTTTGCTCCTCCGCCCGAAGACTCGTGTTTTGGTTGTTAACCAACTACGAGTGTTTTGAGTGGCCCAATACACTAACATAAATGGTGCGGTGTCGACCTGCTGCCTTATCCTGATCTGACCAATCTCGACATATGTATGCAATAAGCTTTTGGGTTGGTTGGCGTAGTTTTTTGGAGCCTCCTAGTAAATTAGGGATAGGTGATATTGTTTGGCGCTCACGTCCGAAGAATTAGCACTGCTTTACATTGGTGTTCTACTCGTGTTCGCCAAGTTGGCTGAGGAAGCCTTTAGGAGGCTTAACCTTGTCCCGTTTGTGGGTGCGATAATTGTTGGTATAGTGTTGGGCCCGGGTGTTCTTGGCTTTGTGAGTGCGATCCCCACTATAACCCTGTTTCTCAGCTTGGGTATAAACTTCCTGCTCTTCATAAGTGGGGCGGAGGAGATAAATATAGGTAGGATGAGGGAGGCCTTCGGCGTGAAGACGCTTGCAGGGGTTATTGCACAGTACTCTCTGAGGGTTGTTGTGGTCAGCCTCGCAGCCTACCTACTATTCCACAGCTATCTGCAGGCGCTTGTGGCCGGCTCCATTATAGGTATGAGTAGCGCCGGCCCCCTCGCGAGACTACTCATGGACACGGGTCTCACACGCTCAGATGAGGGCTCAGCCATATTCACAGAGGTTGTGCTAATAGAGATCAGCGCGGTGATACTCTTCGCCTTCCTTTACGACTTGGCGGGTAAACCCATAACACCGATATCCGCTGGCTCTGTGGCCGCGGAGCTCACACTCACCGTGGCGGTCACGGTTCTATTCGGAAGATACCTCCTACCCAAAATCCTCGAGAAGGTGGAGTCACACATCCAGTCTAGGGAGGCTGTGTTCGCGGTTATGGTTGCCGCGGTACTCATCCTAGGCTTCGCGGGTCAGGTTGTGGGCTTTAACTCCGCGATTGTGGCGTTATTCCTCGGCATATTTCTGAGGAGGTTCTTCCAGAGTAGGCCGGTGGTGAGCGAGAAGCTCCAAGCCTTCACATACGGCTTCTTCGAGCCACTCTTCTTCGCGGGCCTCGGCCTCTACTTCGTCAGGGTAACACTCCAACTCGTGCCAGCCACACTCACCGTGTTCGCCGTGGGTCTAGGCTCAAGCACCCTACTAGGCCTCGCACTCTCAAAACTCTACGGGGTGGACCCCGTAAGGAACGCCTTCGGGGTCTCTGTGAAGGGTGGGGTCGATTCGGCCCTCCTAGTCACAGCTCTAACCGCATCAATAGGCGTCAAACTCATAACCCACTTCGAGTACTCCGCGGTCGCACTCGGAATAGCCCTAACCGCACTCGCGGCGCCGCTCCTCTTCCGCCTTAGAACACCCATAATAAGGGTCAACCGCCCCTCGGGTGAGAAGAGGATACTCAGAAAGCACCTTGAAAACCTCACCGCGAAAGAAGTCGCCCAGACACTCCCCACAGTCTCAGCCCGAGTGGACGAGCCCCTCAGGGATGCGGCGAGGAGATGCTGGGATCTCGACGCAAGGGGCGCCGTGGTCGTCGACCAAGACAATCGGCCCGTGGCCACACTAATACTACGCGACACCATATCCATGAGTGAAACCGAGCTCGACACACTAAAGGTGAACGAGGCACCACTAGCCCAAGCCGTGATCGTACCAGAAGACGAACCAGCCCTCAGACTCGCCGCCCTCTTCAGGGAGTCAGGCGTCCCAATCATAGCCGTAGTGGACAGTGAAGGCAAACTCTCGGGGACAGTGCTCGAAAGAGAAATACTGAGGAGAATACTCAAAACAATCGAGGAATAATAGGGAGAAGGCCGTCAGCCCTCGGGGAGATGCGGCTTTCCCCTGCGGCGGCACCGCCACCGTTAACCCTTCGGCCACCGCTTGGTTCGCCCCCCTCCCACCGCGGCTCAGGTCACCCAGGGCGCAAACCCGCACACACACGGATCACCCTTGCGGGTAACCCGCACATGCACGGTCGGCCGTGCACCCTGAGCCGTAGCCCGCCACGGTGGGCCGTGAACCCACTTGGCCAAAACTCCGAGGCATACCCCGGAGCCCCGACGGATGGGTTCATGCACCCCTTTCCCGGTCTGACGGCACAATATAATACACAGCCAAACTAATAAGCGTTTTTTACCCCCAAATAGCGGCGGCCCGGTTAACCACTCCTTATATGAGGTACCAAAACCTCGCCCTTCTAAGGCGGGGGTTCAAAAAGAATATGTGTGGGCTCTGGGACGTGTTCTGCGTGGGTGTGGGAATCCACGGATACGGGGCGTGGTGTTCGAAAACCACCGCGTGAAGGGGTTTTAGAAGCCCACCTCGAAGCTCCATGCGAGCCGTATAACGCGCCCTTGGACGCCGAATAAGAGGAGTACTGGAAGAACGAGCACAGTATAAGTAGGAATGAGCTTCGGCAACTTGCCTTGTACCTGAGGAGGAAGAACCCAGAGTTCCAAGCTCTGTATTGGGGTTGCGCAGCAGGTTGCTGATAGGTTCTACCAGGCGCGCCAAAAGTTCTTTGAAGAGCTTGCGAACAAGCCCGGGAGGAGCCCCGCAGGTACCTGTCTTGGTGCACCCCAGAGTGGCTGGAGGCTCTCCAATATCGGGGGTCGGGTAGGGTAAGAACGTAGGGGGAGAAGAGGAAGGCTCGTCTCCACCTGAGCAAGATGGGCTTCTTCACTGTAGTGATGCGCAGGGAGCTACCTTTAGAGCATGTGCCCCAAGCTTGCATTAAGCTCAATTCTTCGGGCCGCATGTACGTGGTGTTCCTCGTATGCGGAGGAGGCGGAAGCACCGCGTCAGGCTCCTGTGGATGAGCCTAGGAAGGCGGTGAGTGTGGATGTGGGGGTGGCGAGGCTTGCCGCTCTCTCCGTCGGACGGATGGGCGCCTCATCGATGACTCGAGGCGGCTTGTGTGTTCGTTTGCTTGGGAGGATTAGAGCGCTACGGAGGAGCGTCTCTAGGAGGAGGCAGTCAAGGAGCCGGCTCAAAGCAAAGAGGAAGCTTGCGAAGGAGCACGAGTGTGAAAAGGGCTTCAGGTGGGATCCCATTTAAACTGGGTGTTATCCTCGCGATAGTGTGCGGATAGGGTAGGGTGTGCGTGGCCTCCAGGCGTGGATTTCACGAATTATGGCGGATATCCTAGCATTTGCCGCTTCAAATGTTTGTTAAATTATTGTGAGCTCCTCTTAATCTTTAATCATCTCGCAGAAAAGATACTTCTGCTGTGATCTGAAGAACCTTAGGTTCGAGCCGCACTAAGATTAGCCTTAAAAAGGTGGAAAGGGAGTTGTTCGGGGTTTGTCAGACAGCTATTTCCTCAAGACGTTTACCCGTCGACCTCGGTCCAAGAATTGCTAGGTCAAGCGAGACAATCACTATGAGGAACCAGACGAAGTCGAAGACCGCAAGTGGGCCGTGTGGCAACACGAAGGCGCTTATTATGAGCAGCAGTATGGATGTTGAAATCCTACTCCAAGCGTACACGAATCCAGCCGCTGTCGTCCTCACTCGGGTTGGGAAGATTTCGGCCTGGTATTGATGGAAGAAGTTCGAGAAGTTCCATAGAATAAAAGCGGTAACGAATCCTAGGATCACGGCACCGGTGAGGCTGTGAACCACCGCGAAGAGTGTTCCGAATACTCCCGCTAGGATCGCCGATACGATTATACCCCACTTCCGCTCCACCCTATCGATTATGAATATGTTCGCTATGCTTCCAAAGAAGAAGCCCGAGTATATAACGGCTGCATAGCCAAGCGGGTTATGTAGCGGATGGGACTTAATTATAAGTCCTGGTGCAAACGTTGTGAAACCGTAGAATATGCCACCCTGAAATATTTGGAAAATCGTCATCATAATAGTCCTCGTGCGGATATCGGGCGCAAAGAGGTCCCTGAACTTGGTGGGTTTCTCGCCTAGGTTGGTCTTCTGAACGACTGGGGGAAGCTCCTGAAGACCTTTCTCCCTCTTAATGCTTTCCTCTATTCTGCTCGTTATAGCATCCGCCTCCTCGTACCTACCGTGGACCTCCAGCCACCGAGGGGATTCGGGTAGCCTAAGCCTCAGCCCCCACACGACGAACCCAGCCACACCCATAATCCAGAGTGGAATCCTAAAAGAGTAGAAGCCAATCCCGTTACTCAGTGGGCCAACACCCTTAGTCAAAGATGTGACGTACACTATGAATGGAGCGGCGGTCACAGCTAAAGTATAGATGAGCGCGAGCCTCCCACCCCTCTGCTTCCCCCTGAAAACCTCGGACCCATAGCTATCAACAAGTGGAAACTCGCCGCCAACACCGATTCCACCAATGAACACAAATAGTGCAATCAGCTGCCATAAAGGCATGAATCCCGCGACCAGCATCCCCGCGCCGAATATAAGCTGGTTATAGAGGAACACCGACCTACGACCACGTTTATCAGCGAGCCAACCAAAGAGAAGCGAACCCACGAACTCACCCGCGAAGAATGGTGTTGGAAGCGCGTAGGCTGCGTAGGCACCCTTCAAGCCATAATAGCCGGAAACGAGTGCAAGAAGCGCGCCGTTCCCCAAAAGCATGAGCGACTCAGCCCACTCACCCGCGGCAAGCATCGCTAGAAAGTTGCGGTGGAACCTACCGAAAGGCAACCTCTCAAGCCTATCAGAAACACTTCCTTCATACTTCTTGGTTTGACTCACATGTAAGCATACCTCTAAGATCCATATATTCTTTTCTAACCCGCAATCAGGCTGTTTTTAAACAATAAATTTACAAAACCATTGCACATCACAATAAAGAGTCTTGGTGCACGTAGAGGACACCAACCTAGTACCCACTAATGACCCCCGTTCGTGCACATAACACGTAAAGCATACATCCCAGGGGCCTCCCTATACCGTCTGGTAACCGTAAGGACTTGGAGCGCCTTAAGAGGGTTCGCCTCGGTGATCCGATGACGATAACCCAGAGATGCCCTCTGTATCGCTTAGTCTACTTTAGGGCACCCCCCATCTATGTTCTCACCCAACGGCTTCGCAAGAAACCACTTTAACAAACCAGTTTGCTTGTCGTCCAACTACACAACCCGTTTGGAAAATAACATTGGAACAGTGGGCGGAAAGCGCTGTGCGGACCCAATTAGGTAGATAAAGAACAAGCTTTTAGCTGTATCAACACAGCTTAAACCACGTGTTCTTCATGTAAACGCGCTATATCCTCACCGGCGACACCAAGGAGGTCTCTGAGTATCTGGTCTGTGTGCTCCCCCAGTCGTGGGGGATCACCTGGGGGCTGGGGATAGATAACTCCGGATTCGTTGTATATGGGGACTCTGGGCACCTTAAGCAGCTTTCCATCAGTGTTCCTAACATTCATCATCTTCCCATCGTACTCAAGCTGTTTGCTTTTAAGCAAATCCAGGCTCTTATTGAGCACACCATAAGCAACATTGCTTCGGTTGAGCTTTTCCACGACCTCCACTAATGTTTTACCCTTAATTATTTTCGCGATCTCGGGTATGAGCCAAGACCTGTTAGCGTACCTACCAGCGTTAGACTGGAGCTCAGGGCGCTTCCACAGATGCAGGGCGTCGAACTCCAAGCAAAACTCCCTCCACTGGGAGTCAGTGGTTACCGCTACAAATATTTTTTTAGCATCACCAGTCTCAAAGAAGTCGTAGACACCCCAAGTAAAGGGCTCCTCGTTGAGGGGTCTGAGCTCTCTGCCGAGCGCCTGAGCGGAGGCTAGGTGCTGACCCATAAGAAATGTCGCCGCCTCGAACAGCGGCACCTCGACGTAGCAACCCACACCACTCACCCCCCTCTCAAGTAGTCCGGCTAACACTCCAATAACACCCAGCGAAGCCGCGAATATGTCTATCATCGAGGCCCCGAGCCTCATCGGCCTCCCCTCCAACCCATTCATATACGCGATCCCACTTTCAACCTCAGCTGGGAAGTCGAGCGATTTGCGCCAAGCATCCGGCCCCGGTCCGAATCCCTTTATCTTCAAATACACTATGCGCGGATTAGCCCTTCTAAGCACGTCATAACCCAACCCGAGCCGCGTGAGGGTTTCTGGTCCCAGGTTATCTATAACCACGTCACTCTTCTCCACCAACCTAACGAACAGCCCCCTACCCTCCTGACTCTTCAAGTTTAGTGTTAAACTCTTCTTGCCACGGTTAAGGAACGCGAAGGTACCGGAGCTAACCCCCGTGAGCTGCCTCGACACGTCCCCCTTCCCCGGCTCCTCTATCTTAATCACCTCAAACCCTAGCTCCGAGAAGAGTAGGCCAGCCATTGGCCCAGCCACTATTTGCCCAACTTCGATAACCCTATACAACACGCATCACCTATGACCCAACAATTTGACGCGCCATCTCCAAAACCCTATCATAGCTAAGCGCCCTACCAGTAAGTGCGCATTCATCCTTAACCTTGGCTACCAACGTCGAAAGCTCGTCCTCAGAAATACTCCTAAACCCAGCTGCAGACAGTATCCTCCTAATCATCCTCCTACCCGTATACACATTCACCGAGTACCTCTCACCAGGGAACTTCTCGCTACCAACATGTGTCCCAGCAGTATGAACCCCTAGGAAGCCACCGAACAGGGGATAGTTATCCAATAGTAAGCCGAAACCCAGCTTCTGAGTGACAATCCCATTAACCAAATCGTACACTCCCCTCAGCTTATCAAGATCTATCCCCACGTTTTCACCATGTGCTTCAAGCGCCCCAGCAACAACAGCCAAATCTGCTATACCATTCCTCTCACCTAGGCCAAGCACGGTGCACTCAACCATGTCGGCGCCCCCCTCCACACCGGCGAGCGAATTCGCCACAGCCAAACCCTTATCATTGTGGCAGTGAACCGAAACCTCGGCTCCAACCACAGATTTCACGCTTCTCACAATCTCGGTGTAACGGGCTGGGTAGAGTGTGCCAGTCGTGTCAGGAAGCCCAATCCTATCCGCACCAGCATGGTCAAACTTTTGGGCCACATGCCGAAGGCCATCCACTGAGTAAGAGCCAACATCAACCAGACCCACACTCACAAGCCTGTCAGGGTAGACATCCTTAGCGTACCTAACAGCCTTAAGAGCCTCCTCATACCTCCCGTCGAAAGGCAAGTGAACCGCTATATTCGCACCCGTAGCTGCCACCCTATCAACATCCTTCTCCAAAGCTCTACCCAAACCAAATACCTCGAAGCCTTGCCCCATCGAGCCCGCAAGTATGGTTATAGCCGAAGCGGCCTCACACTCCGATAAGTGGGCCGGGGGATAGGAGACTATCAATCTCCGCACCCCAGCCCGCAGCAACCCCTCCGCTATTCTCAACCTCTCCTCCCTAGAAAACATTAACCCAGGTGTTTGCATCCCCTCCCTAAGCGTGTCATCCACAACCCCAACCATCTACCCAACCAACCAAACAAAGATGCTGGAAATGCACTATTAAAGCTTTACAATTAACACTTTTATTATTGGCCAGTCACCCACATGAGCGGCTAATAAACCCAACCGCCACTCCCCTCCAAACCTACAGCGTGCAGGAGTAAATAGAATATTAATACACCACTTACCGACACACTGGGTGGAACGCGGGGGTTATAAAGCGCTCGCATGGATATCCCAACATTATTTAGAGATTTAAGTGAACTCATCTATTAGCTCATCCCAACCGATTACCCCCTCGAGCTTTCCGAGCATGATGTCCTTACTTGTTGGTGTTGAGCCAAGCCGCTTCGCCGTGGCGTAGATCATTCGGTTGAAGGCAGTCGCTCACCCCGTCAAGCAATCCATCCACTTCATACTCGGTCTGAGATGTGTAGGACCCGGTTTACCTAATCCTTGAGTCTACTAACTTTACACCTAAATCTCATGGTGTGCGGATAGGGCTTAAACGTGGTGGGCGCCACGGTTCGGAATCGGTGAACCACCGTGGAGTCCATCACGGATACATTCGAATTCTTCAGGGATTTAGATGTTTTTAAGAGGAATAGGAAGGGGTTCGAACTCAAAGTGATCGCTGTACTACTCTACGCCTTTGGATTAAGCCTCAGGAAGACCTCTGGCTCCCTCTGAATGGGCGCTCTCCGAGCGCACCTCGAAGTCTAGCGTCGAGGACTGAGTGAGGAAGGTTGAAGCAAAACTCAACTTTGATGCGACGCCGATTGAGCACCAAGTAGTCGCCGTTGATGTGAGTGTGGTGAGGTGTGGTGGTAGACCAATCTACGTGTGGGTGTCGGTTGACATCTTCACAAAGCAGCCCGTCTGGTTTGCCGCCTCACTCGCCGGGACCACCGAGAACGCACTCAGGTTCCTCCGTAGACGGAGGAGGTGCCTCCATGTGTGGGCGACCCAGTCATACTCACGGATAGGTGTTCGTGGTACTGTGAGGCTGTGACACGGGTGGGCTTCCACAGCCGCGTCCTGAGGCCTTCGGCCTGCGTAGCTCCGTGGAGCGCTTTATGGCTACCTCAAACACAGGACTAGGGTTTTCTATAATAACATCAACCCTAGGAAAACACTCTTCACACCCATCCTAGGCTCTCTAGAGCTATCCGTAGCACTGTTCACCGAGTGGAGGTGACGCGAATGAATGCTTATCCGGACAGGGTCGATTAACAAAGTGAAAGCATAAAGATTTAGGAAAAACGCACTTTGCCACAAAAAATGTGGGTACCTTTAACGGTTGAGCGACCAGCTGGTTTTTCTTAATGGTGTTAGTTCGATTATCACGGTGTTTTCGTCGTTCTTCCAGCCTTTTACGGTTTCCATGTGCTTTCTGATAGCATACGCTTCATTGTCTTGAAGGATTCTTGCGTCACACTCAACCATTACACCCGCTTCGGTTTGCTCGTCATCGATCACGATAGTGGCTTTAGAATTCTTCAAATTCTTAACCTTTTTTGCACGTTTATGGCTTGGCACGTAAAATTTTCGGTTAATATAAAGGTAAGAGACAGGTACCACATGTGGCCAGCCATTGGCGGATAAGCTTGATAGCCGACAAGTGTCCTTTGAAAGAATAAGCTTTATTTCGTCTTCATTAAACATGATTCACCTTTTTCAAAGGATTGATATATTGTTTGCGAGTGGAAGCGCTCAGCACAGAAAGACAGCGCCTGCTTAGAGCTTTGTTGGATAGTGTCCGGATAGGGATTCATTCGTGTCGCCTCCGCTCGGTGTACCAGTGCGTGAACAGTTCTAGCCCCGGATGGGTTCGAAGAGCGTCTCCCTCGGGTTGACGTCGCAGCAGAAAACTCTTTGTATGCTTGGTGTACCCCGAAGCGCTAAGTGAGACCACGAAGCATGAAGAGCTTGAGACGTGGTTTCACAAGCTCACTCGGGTCACGGCGTTGCGTCACCATGACTTTAAGTTTGAACCTCTTCTTATCCCCCACAAAACATCTAAGTTTCTAAAGAATGCGAAGATGTCCCCGCGTGGTGGACTCCACGGGCTTCGCCGAATGCGCGGCGTGGCGCCCACCACGCCTAAACCTCGTCCACATATACCGTCAAGAGAGGGGTGCACGTGCAGATAAGTAGACATATTAGGGATGAGAACGAATTATCACTAGCTTGGTGAAGGGTGTGGGGGAAGAGTCGTTGTGGGTAGGTCCTTCTAAATGCGATGAACAGAGGTTGGCTAGGGAGAGAGATATAGAAGGAGTGTGGGATGAGCTTATCTCTACCAGAGAATATGAAGAAACATATCCTTTATTGGCGTCTGCGCTCGACTTGTTCAGAGAGGCTCTTTCGTGTTACCAGAATGGGGCCTACATGGCTTCGGCGTTAATGTGTCGGGCATCCTCTGAGGCGGCGGTCTACCTTCTCACCTCCAGAGAAATTAAAGGGTCAAAAGATTGGGAGGCGGTCCGGGAGATAAAGGTGGACTACAATTTTATAAACGATGAATGGGGAAACATACTGTGCAGGGCGAAGAGGTATGGCTACGTAAGCGGTGAACTTGAACAACAGCTAAACAAGATTAGAGAGGCCGGCAACTTTGCAGCACACTACGGGCGAAGGCTTGATAAAAAGCTGAGCACGGCAAGAAAGATCAAAAATAGAGTGCAGCTCTGGATTGGGAGGGAGGATGCACGTCGAACACTCTATAGAACCGCTAACCTATTGAAAGCGCTGATGGGTAAAGCCTTTGACAAACATGTTGCGCCCAAATAAAGCATATGATGGCATTGTAGGTCTTGTCCGGATAACGCTTTCCCATGTTTGCGTGTCGCGAACACCGTACTCTAATCCTGATACAGTCCATTACTAGGCCGAAATGCTTAGTGTCATCGAACCGTAACATGCTCGGGTACCCGTGGTGCGCGGGGAATTCACGCCTGTGGACATTTGGGCCTCCGTAACCCCCATGGTGGGTGGGGATCGAGCCCGGTGGGGGAAGCAGGAAGCTTCTCTATTCACTTAAGGAGGGGGTAGCTCACGTTCACCACGTGCTGGGAAGGAGTGGTTTGAAGCCTTATTACTAATCAAGTTGAGGTGTAAGCTCCCCTATTCTTGGCTTCATTCACTAGCTCCATGAACTTCCGTATTTTCGCCCCCTCTACGTTAGCATGGCATGCGAGCTTCTCCACTTTCTCCCAGTTAACAAGTTGGCTTATTTCGGCGAACCTCCTCACTCCTTCTACTCTTGGCGCATCGCTCCTTGAAGCCTCCATTACCGCGTACGCTTCAAGTGTAAAACTCCAGTATTTAACCCCGTCTCTTTCCACGTAGAGCAGCTCGTCGGGGAACCGTGTGAATGGAGAGTACCCTCTTGGCAGCGCGAATACCTCGATTGCTACCCCCCTCGAAGTGAAGATGTGGTATACCGCGTGGCCTATCTCCCGTGAGATCACCTCAAGCCTCGCCTCGTTCTCATCGAAGGCGCGTCTGTATGACTCAATAAAAATTGTGGGTGAAACCGGCTGGGGTATGAGGAGGTCGATATCCTTGCTCTCAAACGCCACACCGGCTACTGCGTAAATTATCTGCGAGCCATAAAGCGCCACGGGAGTCTCCTTCTGAATCTCGGGGTACACTCTTTTGAGAATAGGTATCCAGACTGTCGGCTCAAACCTCAATTTTCATCCCACAGCCATGGGAGGCCGAGCCCCTTCACTACGTATCTCACAAGCCTTTCATCGGGTATAATAGAGGACACCAGCTCGCTCCTCCTAGCCTCGTAGTCGGGGAGGGGTAGGAGGCTCTGCGCTTCCCCACAGCTTGGGCGGTTCACCCAGCTTCCCGCGAGCTCGGGGCACTCCAAGAGAATCCACTTGATGTGGGAGAACAGCTCCCTAAGTATCGGCTGCGCCCGCTCGGGTGTGGGGGGCTTGACCCATCTTAAGTAGTCGAGCAGGATGGCTAGCGCCCCCGGATCCTTCGAGCGGAGGGCTTCGACTATGAGCTCCTCCCACTCATCCTGCGACTCAACGTTGTAAAGCCTATCCAGCACAAACTAGTGACCGCACCGTAAATTAAAAAGCTCACGCTCTCAAACTGATCCTGCCTGTATAAGGATTCATTCGCGTCGCACCCACACCGTGTACCAGTACACGAACACTTCTGGGAAACCTACGATTGGCCCAAAGAGTGTCTTCTTGGGATTGATGTTGCTGTAAAAAACCTTGGCCCTATCCTTGCGGTAGTCAAAGACTTCACGGAGCTCCTCGACCCAAAGGTCTGGTGCGCGTGGCTGTGGAAGCCGGCTCGGAGAGCAGCCTCACGGTGCCACGCACCCCCATCAGTGAGTATCACAGGGTCTCCGAGACACCTCCTCCTGAGTCTGCAGAGGAATCTGAGGGTGTTCCCCGCGGTCCTTGTAAGGGAGACCCCGAACCAGATTGGCTGCCTCGTTGTTGTAGGCGTCAACCGCAACCCAAACGTATAGGGGTCTGCCACCACCCTTCACCACGCTATCATCAACGGCGACCAATTGGTGCCAGCTTGGCTCCGCATCGAAGTTGAGCTCCCCCTCAACATTCTTCACCCAGTCCTCCACACTAGACTTCGAGATGGGCTCGGAGAGCACCCATCTAGAAGAGCCGCGAGGTCTTCCTTGGGGCTCAACCCGAAGGCGTAGAGTAGCACCACGACGACTTTGAGTTCGAACCTTTTTTGTTCCTCTTAAAAACATTTAAATCCCTGAAGTATTCGAATATGTCCCCTGCGTGGTGGGCGCCGCGGTGGTTCACCTATTCTGAACCGTGCGGGCCACCGCGTTTAAGCCTCATCCGCACACCATCAAGGAGGCAATGGTAATCGTCGTTTTGATAGATTAATACGGAAAAGATAACGTTTCTGGGATTCGGAGTATGCCTTGGATGTTAATTCCCACGGTGCAGAGGTAGGATGGGGACGCGGTGCTTCGCCTTGAGTTGGGGCCTCGACTTGGACTACGAGCGGGTGAAGAAGACTATTGTTGCACGCCTCAGGGAGCTAAGGGAGAAGAGGGGTGTCCGAGGGAGGATGGCGGTGGCCTACTGCGCCGTGCTCCTCACCCAGTTGAGGAATGGCTCCCGTGTTTCGGAGGCAGTGGACGCCGTTGTGGCTTGGACCACCACGAGGAGGAGGGAGGTGGGGTCTCGGTGGGGAAACACAGGTCGCCTGAAACAAGGATTATGGTCATACCGGGGGAGCTCACCGATGAGGACAGCTTGGACTGCCTCGCGGTACTCGGGGACATCAAGGCCTCCACAGTCAAAATGTATGCGAGGTGTAACTTGGGGATAAACATCCACTCGTTGCGCTACGCTAGGATAACCCACCTAGCGAAGAAGGGCGTCTCTCATTCCCTGATCGCTTAGATCACCCACCACCGTAGGCTCGACTACGTGCTCAGGTACACCGAGCAGAAGGCGGCTGACGAGTTAAACAGGGAGATAGACTAGCTATGCCACGCCTGCGGAGACGGTGGGAAGGGGAAGAGCAGAGAAGCTCAGAATGATGACTCCAAGGCTCAACCGACTTGGATTTTTTGGAGCTACAGAAGATTGTGAACCGCCCTGCACTCACTTGTGGACTGGGGCTTCCGCCCCCCTTAAACCCCCATTAGGTTGAATCACCCATGGGGGTTACCTTCTGTGTATATAGGTAAAATCGGTTTTTGAGAAATCGTTATTATTTAAACAGGCTTAGCTCTAATCATGAGCACTAATAGGTCTCAGAATAGGCTGGTTATGGCCGCTGTGGCTCTCAGCCTTATAGCGGTACTCGTAACCATAGGGCTAGGCGTGACCGTGCTTAGCAAGGCCTTAAACCCCTCGACTAAGACTTCAGGCGTTGCAGCAAGCCAATCCGACCCCAACTACACCGTGCTCACGATCACCGCTACTGGAAGCGTCTCCGCCAAGCCAACACTCGCCCAGATAGTGTTCGGTGTGCAGACCCAGTCACTGAACCTAACACAGGCGCTCGCGCAGAACGACCAGATATCCACTAAACTCATTTCAGCCGTAGCCAAGCTTGGTGTTAACTCAAATAACATCTCGACGATATCATTCAGCATCTACCCTTTCTATGACAGCAGTGGGGTGCTAGAGTACTATCAGGTATCCAACACTTTAGAGGTGAACATGTCGGCCCACAACACCACACTCGTGGGCCAAGTGGTGGAGGTGGGTGTCCAGGCGGGTGCAACGCAGGTTGACGGTGTGAGCTTCACCCTCTCACCGGCCCAGATGAGCGCCCTCGAAACGCAAGCGCTCAACGCCGCGTTATCCAGCGCACACCAGCAAGCGCAGCAGATAGCCTCCCAGCTCGGGCTCACATTAGTGGGGATCAAAGACATATCCACCACTAACAGCTACTACCCCCCACCCATATTCTATGCACCCCAGGTGCTTGGGTTCGCGGCGCCCGCTCAGCCACCACAGTTCTTCCCCGGCCAGACCCAGTACACCGTGAGTGTCCAAGTGGACTACCTCCTATCGTGAGCCACCACGTACGGGCGGCGTGGGTTTTTCTCTTCCACGCCCTAAACTTTTTATCGGCTAAGCAGTGGTTCTAAGGGTTTGGGTATCAAACACGGGGTTCTCCCGGTGTGGCAACCAGAGCCGCGGAAGGGCTAAATAGCTGTGTTGTGTGAGTCTTGTGGGACGCATGAATTCTTGGGTGCACCTCGCCGCATTATTGGTGCTTGTGCTACTCTTCGGTCAGGCCGTGCGCTCTGCGCAGCCCGCGTTAACCGCCGGTGGGGGTGGGCCTCCGAGGCTTGGTCTCGGTGGGGTGCCCCGGTTTGACGTTTCGCAGTCACGCTCGGTTATGGTTTGGATGGGGCTGGAGGTCACCGGTGAGGATGTCCCAGGCGACTTGGCGTTGATACACTACTATAGGAGTGATCTGACCGCTGTGAGCTATGAGCAGTACGAGCTAGGAGCCGACGCCGCCTTCACACCTATACCCGGTATCTCCAACATCACGGGGGCGGTTGAGGGGGACGGCCTCCAGGCTTGGCCCATGATTATTAGCGCCTCCCTCCCAAACATTGAGGCTCTGCTAGAAAACCAGAGTGGGTTCATATCGGAGGCTGTGTCAACAGCTGTGCGCCTGAATTTCACGGGTTACAATGTTGACTTCGAGCCAACCGCTATGGCGAATGCGAGTGTGGCTCAGGAGTACGCCCGGTTCCTCGATAACTTCGCGAGCGCCCTCCACGAGGCGGGTAGGAAGCTCTCTGTGGACATAGCGAGCTGGAACACCTTCTGGAACTTCACCGCGCTTGCGAACACGAGTGTTGACACGTTCTACGACATGGACACCTACGCGGCGAGCTTCGCTGACTTCGAGTCGGCGCTCTCCTACGCCAACTCAACCCTGCCCCACCCCAAGCTCGGCGTGGGCCTCATAACCCAGAATGTTAACACTGGGGCCACGCTGAGCTACGGGCAGGTCGAGGAGCGCTTCGCGCTGGTTGAGGACTACGGCGTCAGGAGCATCTCGATCTGGGATATGCCCCTACCCACATTCTGGTGGAACCTCACCGCTAGCTTCCTAAACACCAGCCTAGGGGGAATACCCCCACTAAGCGTAGAGAGCTACACACTGACGCCCACAGTGTTCGACTCAAATCAGACGATGAGCACAACCCTGAGCCTCACAGTGGAGGGGGGACTACCCCCCTACCTCTACGAGTTAACCCTCGACGGCCGGATGCTCTTCGCCACAACAACACCCCAACCCAACCTCACATTGACGCTACCACTCGGAGCGCTCAGCGTGGGAGACCACACCTTCAGCGTGGCGGTCACAGACCAAGAGGACACAACGGTGCGCACACCCAACCAAACCATAGAGGTGAACCCCGACCCACAGATAACACTTTTCACAACCAACACCACAAACCTAACGCTGGGTGGATCCGCGCTTGTTCAGGTAAGGGTAGTAGGGGGCACACCCCCCTACACGTACACTTGGTACCTAAATGGTGAGGAGCTACCCGCCTCAAACACATCAACCATGGTGTTTAACCCCTCAAAAGCCGGCGACTACCAGCTCTATGTTGAAATAAGGGATTCAGCGGGCTACACCCTAGTCTCCAAGACCCAATCCCTGCTCGTAGAGAGCCCTACGCCAAGCTACACTATGAGTAGCCACACGAGTCCAACGCCCACTCATAATACAGGAATTGAGACACCGTGGACCGCAGGTATTGTCGTCGGCATAGCCGTACTGTCGCTTTTACTCCTCTTAACGCGGCGTGTGTGGGCTACACGTTTAAGTAAAAACTGAGCGTTCGAGCTACTGGAATACTCGGCTCTTACGCGTTAAACCACACCCCCATCTGTTGTCTAAAAAGCTTGGAGCGTCTCAGCCCGCCGCTTTCTCACTAGGCGGAGCTCTAGTGGTTCGCTGGAGTGAGTTTTGAATATAGTTTGCAAATTTTTCTGCGACAGACGCAATCGAGTAGCTCTCGGCTTTAACGCGGCCTGCTTGTGTTACACTTTTGTAGTTATCTATCCGCGTCAATACTTCCTCGATTTTCCTCTGAAAGAGCATGTGGTCCGCTCTTTCGACGAGCATGTGTGGGGCGTAATCCAGGATTTCGCTTAACCCGCCTATGTTTGTGGCTATGACGGGTGTGCAACACGCAGCTCCCTCTAAGGCGGGGAGGCCGAATGTTTCATATCTTGATGGCGCAACCAAGACTCCCGCCCCCCGATAGACCCCCGGCATGAGCTCGTGTGTAACCACGCCGTCAAAGCTGATGTTTTTTGAAAGCTCGTCGCCGGCGATTTTTTGGATGTGCGCCCTTTCTTTTGTGGTGAAACCACCCACGATTCTTAGTTTCGGTCTGAGCCCCTTCAGCCAAAGCCTTTTGAGAGCCCAAATGAGTAGGTCGAGGCCCTTGGCGTACTGGAATCTACCGACGAATAGGAGATCATATGTATGCTCCTGGTTGGAGCCTTTGAAGAGCTCCGTGTCTACTCCGTTAGGGATGTAGACCGTGTTTTGCTCCTCCTCCACCCTGTGCTCCACCACCTTCTTTAAAAGGTATCTGCTCACGCACACCGTGGGTACGCCTCTCAGAGCGTCTTCGGATCTCTGCTCCCGGATCTTCTGCCACCCCATTTTTGCGTACTCCAGTATTCCCCACTTTAATGGTAAGTACGATGTTAGCGGTCTATCCCTCGCCACGGTGTGTATTTGCCTGACTACGTGGACTCGGCCCAACACACTTCTGAGCGAGTGGGCGCCATAGTTATTCACTGATATAACCGCGTCGAAATCCGACAGCCACCTCTGAGCTTCAGAGTCAAGTTTGCCCCCAAGCATAATTGTTCGACCAATCCTTGAGCTTTTGACCAGTATGTTACCCACCGTGCACTCCTCCTCGCGGTCGCCGGGTGTGAGCACGTTTACCTCGTGTCCAAGCTTAGAAAGCCAGTTGGTGTTATCCCAAAGTGTGGTGGAGAGCCCACCGATACTCTTATCCGTGAATGGGGGAAACCTGTACCAGGGAAAGAGGAGACGAAGTCTTTGCCTCAAGGGATCAACCCCCACCTCAAGTCGAAGGGCTTAACACTTCTTCTCTCACCCCACCCCGACGACCTAGTGTACTCAGCCTTCTCAGCACTCATAGAGCCGTTTAATAGGAAGGTAGCAGTCACAGTTTTCAGTCTTTCTAGATTCACCAAATGGGGTTTGGGTTCGCCAAGACTTGTTTCCACCTTCAGGAAGCTCGAGGACAAACTAGCGTTTACACTACTTGGGGTTAGGTCGTTCCACCTCGACCAACCAGATACTAGTGTGGTGGTAGCCAGACGTTCTACTCCTAGGCTTGTTTGCCGGCCCAATATAATATACTCCCCATTAGCCGTCGGCTCCCATCCGGACCATCTTGTGACGCGTGGGTTGGCCATCCGTATGTGGCTTGAGGCCAATAGGAGGCCGAGGCTCTTTTTCTATGAGGATTTACCATACGCGGCGCGCGGTGTAGGCTATGAGGGTGTGCTCGAAGCCCTATCCTGCGAGGTGGGTTTGTTGAAGCCCCACTTTATACCTCTAAGTGAATACCAGCTAAGGCTGAAAATGCTTTTCAGCCGCCTCTACATTACACAGACAGATTATACCGGCCTCCTAAGGCGGAGGGCTGAGGAGAATGGTTTAAACTGCGGCGTCAGGTACGCTGAAGTGTTCTTCGAAGTCGACTCCTAGGCGTGCTCAACCTGTATTTGTAGAGTGAATCCCACTCCGAGAGTATTCTCCCTAGGTCATAGTCGCACATCTCAACTATGCCGGGGTATGGGTCGGTTGTGGGTCCAATCCTAATACCCGTGTATTTGGCTGTGACGAAAAAGAAGTAGGCTCGGCTGCGGGTTGTAACCCCGACGAGGAACCCCCTCCTCTCGATGAGTATCTTTATGAACGTTCTCTCATAGACTATTTTCAGCTCAGCTCACCGCCAGCTCTCCTTGTCAGCTTCGCCCACCTCTCGGGCTGAGCGAATCCGCGTAGGAATCTCAGGTAGAAGAAGGGTATGTACGCAATGTTTTTAATGTTTTTACTGTTTAAGCTGATTAGTATGATTACCCCCAAGCTGAATAATAGCTCCCTTAGGACGCCTGAGTCCAGTAGTCTGGTGTTCGCCCCCTCCCACTCGGGTTTATACCTCCTGAACTGTGACCTGTGAATCATCGCATCCCTTATATACACTGTTTTGAGGTGTAACTCATCAAGTCTCCTCTGGATATAGAATGTTTCCCTCGCATCGATCCATTCCGGTATGATTTCGCCTTGGAAATCCGCTTTCCGCAGCACTAGTAGGCTTGCCGGTAGACCGAAGGCGAATGTGTGTCCGCGCGACATGCCCACAACTGCACCCACTCGTCGGTCTTCCAATATCTCTACGGCTCTTCTGAAGAATCCTCTGTCTATTAGTTCCACGTCGCTGTCCACGAATGCGAAGTAGGGTGTGGTCACCATGTCTATGCATAGCTGTCTTGCCCAGCCTAAGCCCACGTTTTCCTTGTAGACCTCGGCGTTGTGTTTGAGTGCTATCGCTATAGTGTTGTCCGTGCTCATATGGTCCACCACTAGTAGCCTAGATCTTGGGAGAGCGTCTCTGAGGCTTGCGAGGCATTGCTCAAGGGTTTTGGAGGAGTTGTATGTGCACACGCACAGGGTTATGTCCTCGTCCAGCGTCACGCTTCCACCCTTGTGAACACGGCTAGGTAGTGGTCGCCTAACCTATTGGTGGGGTAGACTCTCCCAAGGTTTAGGTCGAGTTTTTTGAGTAGGTTAACCCAAGGTTGGGGTGGGAGGTACTTGGTTAGGTTGGAGGGGGGCATGGCGACCACTACACCTTGTATGCGCCGCAATTTGAAGTATGGCTGCATCATGTGTGAGAGTTCGCCCACGGTGTACGCCCAGCTTGAGACGCAGAACCTCGATTTCCCTATTGGCACCGGGTTCCTGAGCCTCGCCACAGCCATTGAGGGACGCAGCCTAAGGGTGTAGCCCAGCATTTCCGTTATACAGTACTTGTTCCAGACTCCCAGTTCGAGTATACCATCCGGTTTTATGATTTTGTGCAGCCCCCTTATCATTCTTTCGAGGTTGGGCTCGGTGTTCACGGCTCCATAGTTTGAGTACGCCCCATCGATGTGTGTGTAGCCTGCTTCGAGTAGTTTATCTGCCACCTCACTTGCACGCGCTTGGACCACCCTCAACCTCTGGCTAACACCGAGTCTCTCAGCTTTACCAGTCAACACCCTAAGCATCCTAGCGGATATATCCGAGGCTATTATGTTGATGCCCCTCCTGAGTAGGCTTATGGTTTCAGTCCCCGTTCCGCACCCAATTTCGAGCACGGTGCCCCCAGGTTTAAAGAGCTGGGTCAGCAGGCCGACGGAGACAGCTCTCAGCCAAGAGTTAACCGGGTTCCCGAAGATGTGCTCATCGTATTTTTCGGCGATGCTGTCAAATGCGGCTTCGAGGTCGCCGTAGACTAGCTGCTCATAGTCGGAGGTAGACGTCTTCCCAACCGGTTTTAATTCTACATACTTGGTCTGCCCCCAGTATCTTAATCTAACTATCTCGATACCATACTTCCTTGTGAACGTTGAAAGCACAGGGTCGGATAGGTTTTTAACTGATCTTAGTTGCCCAAGGCACTCGAAGACCCCGTATTCAGAGTATACCTTGACGGTTGGTTTCTCCAATATGTTTAGAACCCAGTCTTGTTTACCCGAATTCTCGGGGAAAACTATGATTTTATCATCCAAACTGATGTACCTTACAATCACCGAGTGTGGTCTACCCGTCTTCCTACCGGTTGTCTCGATCCTTATGTATTGGCCTCTTGACCACACGTCCTGATTAGAATCGCTTACTAATCGTTTAAAGCTTTCCTTTGGATTCGTTGTTGCCGGGCTGCTGGGTTTGTGCCTTGGCTGAGACGTTCGGCTGCGCACCCAGCGTTGCTTTGGTTTTCGGTTTCATGCCGAGTTTTTCGCGCAGCCAGTTTCTGATGTCGTAGAAGTATATGTTGCCGTATGGGCACGAGTCCACGCAGTCGCCCACACCTATGCACTTGGAGCTTCTGAACTCGCCTTTGGCTATGAATTGGCCGGGCATGTCCGCTAGCCCCACGGGGCACGCCTTGGAGCAGTCCTTGGTGGGGCACTTTATACACGTGTTTCTGTCTTTGACCTTTAGTCGGAAGAAGCCTAGGCGTGATATCCACTGGTTGGTCATCCCCCAGTGACACATCCCCGTGGTCACACACCCGTAGGTGCCTATGAAGGGTATCATCATGAAGACGATGTACCAGAGGAAGTTGAAGTAGAATGAGTAGAGGAATTGGGCCACATCCTCCCCGTATACGGTTAGGGATATTCTACCAGTGGAGTTGAGGTATGACACTGCGGCTGCGGCTACGAGTGAGATCCACACTAGTGTCGAGACGTATTTGTAGGTTTTGGTGATTCGGCTTCCGAGTAGTTTGCGCCCCGTCTTAGTTGTGCGGTTGAACACCTTCATCGCATCATAGAATGTTCCCTGATACATGGTCGCAGCGGTGCAGGTGCCCGAGCAGAGCACGCGGGATCCGAAGAGGAATGATAGTGCGCCGTAGATGAGGTATGTTGTTACGAGGCCGAATGCGAAGGCTGGGGCGACTGGGCTCACTGTGCCTATACCCATGGCTTGACCCACGAAGGGTATGTTGGGTAGCTCGCTGCTCGGTATCACGAAGTATGGTAGGAGCACCGCGTATGCGAAGTAGGCGAGGAGCATGAGTGTTAGGCGTATCTTGGTCTCCCTCACTTTAACCTCACGTATTCTGAAGACCACGAGTGAGCCCATCTCGGCGCCCATCATCACGAGGTACCACGCTGAGCCTGTGATTAGGCTGAAGGCTTGCACAAAGTTGTAGGCGGCCGCACCCAATATGTTGAGCGGGTTCCCCGTGAGGGGTGCGAGTGTCAGCGTGGAGAGGAAGGTGTTGGCGCCGTAGTACTGCAAGTCGAAGACGCCGCCCATGAAGAATTCGGCTGCGAATATGGCCACAAGCATCCTGAATGTCCACGAGGGTTCAAGGAGCCATGAGCGCTGCTTGCTCTCCGAGTAGCGTAGGGGTGATAGCACGCCGTCGAAGTATATGAGCATCTCACCCACTATGGAGGCGTCGAAGAGGGCTGGTTGGCCGCTCACCATCCATAGGAAGAGGCCCCCCATCATGATTGTGTACGCCACGAGGAGCCTGAACATGTATTCCCCGAAGACGTAGTTGAGCCTCCTATGCTTGTAGAGGTAGTCGAACACGTAGATGAAAAGGGCGGTCATCATGCTGCCCCCCACATACACGCTTACCTCCTCCCAGCGGGCGTTGGCTATGGCTGTGGGGGTCAGCAGCATGATGGCCGCCTGGAACGCGAACACGGCGTACACGCTGCGCTCGAACTCTTTCCTAAAGTAGTAGGAGGATAGAGCCATCTCCGCGGCCATGGGGAACACGAACCAGTATGAGGCAACAGCTTGGTCGAGCTGCGCCGCCACACTCATCGAGGAGCTGAGCTGCCCCGACGCAAGGGCGAAGGCCCACCCCATGAGCACCTCGTTCACGATGGCCAGCAGCACTATGAGGAGCCTACCCCCAACCCTCCTAGACAGCAGCCCCACAAGCTGGGGTGGGGGGCTCTGGGTTGAGCTGAGCCTTACGAGGGTGTTGAGGACCGGTATAAAAGCCCCAACCATGACCGCCGAGCTCACGGCGACCGCGGCCACCAGGCTCTCTGGACCCCTGTAGAGGAAGTAGACTGTTGCGCCGCCGAACATGGACGCCATCATGGCTAGTAGGAAGACGCTCAGCGAGTACTCCAACTCGTTCTTGGCTCGCCCAGCGTACTTTATGATTCTCGCCGTGACGTACACCATGGCGGCGGCTATGGCCCAGAGTATGGGCTCCAAGTACTGCATACGCTAGGGTGGGTACAATGGTTGTATAAAGGCTGCGAAGCCCCGATTCGAAGCCTAACATGTAAGGGTGCAGCTATAATCCTCCTGATCCTTGCCGTGTTAGTCCTTGTCGGCGCCCTGTGTGATCCAGTTCTCGATTGTTTTCTGGTTTTGGGGTATCCTAGTGAAGCTTGAGAGCCTGAGGCCGACTTTCCTGACGGGTCTTGTGAAGTCGAATCTTCCAAGTAGGAGTGTGATGGCTTGCTCTATGGATTTTGGGTCTCCGCGTGGCTCCCTGTATGAGTGGTCTCTTGTGGCTATCTTGAAGTCGTTGTAGACCACCTTGACGCCGACGGTCCTATAGAGTAGGCCTAAATCTACAATCCTTGAGTGTAGCTCCTTGACCATGGGTTGGAGTGCTTCGCGTATTATGAGTGTGTCCGTCGTGGGCTTCTCAAGTGTGTGCTCAGTGCTTATGGATTTATACTCTGTCTGGGGCTCGACTGGGTCGTTGTCCTCGGCGTTCGCCACCAGCCACATCCACACGCCCACCTTACCGAACCTCTCCTCGAGTATGTAGGGTGGCGTGGAGGCAAGCTCCCCGAGGAGCCTTATACCCATGCCCTCGAGGGCGGCCTGAGTCTTCGGCCCTATCCCAGCGACCCTGCCAACCTCGAGGGGTGCTAGGAACGCCTTGGCCTGGCTTGGCCTAACAACTGTGAGGCCGTCAGGCTTCCTATAGTCGGAGGCTATCTTGGCGCACGCCTTGGTGGGCGCGATACCAACACTACATGTGAGCCCCACCCTCTCCTTAATTGTGCGCTTGATGGCCTCACCGAACTCCTCAGGGGAGGCGTACTCCTGCGCCCTACGCGTGGAGTCAAGGTAGGCCTCATCTATACTCGCAACCTCGAGTTTATCCGCGAAGGCTTCGAGCTCACCCATCACGCGCGCCGACACCTCCTCGTAGAGCGGGAAATTCGTTCTAAGATAGACTCCCTCGGGGCATAGCTCCCTAGCCTTAAGGTAGGACATCCCAGACCTAACCCCAAAGGCTCGCGCCTCATAGGAGCATGAGGCAACAGCCCCACGCGTAATGACCTCCCCATCCTCAGGGGTCATGACAACTATAACCGGCCTACCCCTAAGCGACGGATTCACGAGCTGCTCACAGGAAGGGTAGAAGGCGTTCATATCCACGTGGACGATGAGTCTACCCTCCCACTCAAACAACTCTACTCAGCAAAAATATGCCCCAAACAATAATTAAGCTTGCGCACCACTCAAGCAGTGCCGGATGGATATCCACACTGAACTGTTTTGGCCCAAACGGGTGGTGGCGACATAATCCCCCAACTGAGAGAACTTAAGTATCACGGGTGATACCTAGTATCACGGGTGATACTTCGACGCTATTTTCCACGGAGCCAAAGGATTCCCTCGAAGAGCTTTTTGATCGAGAACGCGAAGTTGGAAGGCTTAAGGAGAGTGTGAACGAAAGGCTAGTTCTGGTCTTGGGGTTGAGGAGGACTGGGAAATCCAGTCTTGTGCTCGCGACTTTAAATTCAATGAATATAAACTATGTCTATGTTGATGTGAGAAAAGTTTACGATGATGTTTCTAAAAAGGTAACAGTGGACAAGCTCATTGATGAGTTACATTCCTCGCTAGTGAGTCTAAGTAAAAAAGAGAAACTGAAGAAGGCCCTATCCGAGCTCGAAATATCTGTTGAGTCGCCTCTGAGAATAAGAGTTTCAAAAGACACCTTTAGACGTGTAGCCATCAAGATTTTTGATGCGCTCAACGGACTGGGTAAAACGGTTGTAGCATTCGATGAAGCCCAGTATCTGCGTTTCTCCACAGTGGGGCTGAGGCCCCTTTTAGCCTACATCTATGACCACTTGAAGAACATCACGGTGATACTCACGGGAAGCGAAATAGGCCTCCTACACGACTTCGCAGGGCTGGAAGACCCTAACTCCGAGCTCTACGGTAGATATTACAAGGCTATCGAGGTGATGCCGTTTACAAGGGAAACCTCCGAAGAATTCCTAAGAACAGGCTTTAAACAGTTAGGAGCCGACGTGGATCAGAGGGTGATAGAGAGGGCCGCTGATGAACTCGGCGGCATTGTTGGCTGGCTTGTTTACTTTGGAAAGCTCTACCAGGAGAAAGGCGACGCCGCACTCGACGAGGTGAAGGAGGTCGGTTCAAGGCTTGTCAAGAAGGAGCTAGACGAACTCTTCCAAAAGAGTCCCTACTACTCCCACATCATGAAAGCCATCGCCGTCACGGGAAACACCAGATGGAAAAATGTGGTTGACTACCTCGTAGCCCAGACGGGGAAAAACCTCACAAACGCCACGATTTCAAGAGACCTGAACAACCTCGTAAAAATGGGCTTCATAAAAAAAGAGAACGGCACCTACCACATCGCGGACCCCATAGTAAGGTATACCCTCCTCGAAAAATATTGATTCCCATAGAACCGGCTCCAATGATCCATTCAACGAGCGAAAAAGCGTGGCGTCATGTTTACTGCCAAGTGCGTCACCTTGAATTATGCTGTTTTATGAATAGTTCAAGCAGTTTTGCGTACTCGTGGTGTCCCTTTTCCTCTAGGTTCGTGGAGAGCTCCTTGAGTCGGTCTAGGTTCTCTTGCGTAAACACCGAATTCAGGTAGCTACGTCTAGCGTTGGGTGACCGCGCAAGTATTTGTGTTAGTATTTGCGCAAGTTGTCGGTACTCGTCGATCAACATAGGTAGAAACACTTCGGTCGCTGCGCTCACACCTAATAGGAGCGCGACGCTTGTTGTCATCGAGTAGGCGGAAGAAAGCTTCTTTGAGACTTCATCCAGTAATGGGGTCAGCTCGTCTTCGGGTGCATCGAGCGGTTTTAGTTTCTCAAGTTCGGTACTTAGTGTGCGTAGCCTGCTTCTCGTCTCCTCGACTGTATACATGAGTATATAGGCCGACGGGTTTAGTTTGATGATCACGCTTCTCCTATCGGTTTTACCCTCGCTCTTTTGCAGGTAGCCGAGTCTCACTAGTTTCTCAAGTCTCCCCACAAGTGTGGCACGAGAGACCTCGCTCTTCACGCGTTCCGCAAGCGCGTTGAAATTCAGGCTCCCGGATTCATACAGGACCTCCAAGATTTTCCTATCCTTTTCATCAAGCCTTGCCTCCCCAAAGCGCTCAGCCCCAAACATTTCGGTAGCCATAATCATTTAACAGGTGCGTCCTATTTAAGTTTAATGATTAAACTATTAGACTAATACGCGTTTACTAGAATTTTTTGTGCGGTGAACCAAACACTTCTCCAAAGTTTCTGGTGAAAATGAAGATGAAAAGGGTATTTCTTACCACTACCATATCGCTTCCCCTGTCTCTAAAGCGCTCCGCCTTGTCTAGTAAGTTGGCGTCACGTGTCAGTTGGTCAGCATGCCCCGCCAGCCCCTGGTCCGCCTTAGAGTATAAGCGGCGACCAAGATCGCAGTGTTGAGTGCCGCGAAGTATAGGAGTAGCCTATCCAGTACAGAGGAAATAGAGGTTTGAAAGCCTAACACGAAGAATTGCGCCCAGAGGAACACAAGCATGAAGACGAGGGCCCCATTAAGGAGGCCTCCCCACCTTCTTCTCACGCGTGCCGTAGACTCCGAAGTGGCTATAACAATGAGTATAAAAGTCAACCCGATAATCGTCGTGAGAGTGGACATTGCCGTTACCGGGCTCCACGAGTTCGTGAGCAGTGTGTTGGTCGCCACAAACATGGCTAATATGCCGCCTGTGACCGTGAGCATAAGCGCGCTGAGAAACAAGTAGCCTACGACTCCACCAGCACCAAGCCGCATTTCAACCACCAAATAAGACCCTTAACATATAAGGCTTTCAGTTAATAAGAGACGCTATCCGGATTAGTGCTAGATGCGGACTATATGTGCTTAGAAATTTCTAATCCGGACATCGCCGATAAGGGGTACTCTCTGAATAACACTTCTCCACGCTCGGAGGCGATGCACACCCTCCCTTAATCCAGATACTATAGGAAACAACAAGTCTACAGTATGTGTTGCTCCCTAGGTAAGATACAAGTCTGGGTAAGGCTGGTCGAAAGCCTAAATTGGTGTTTTCAGGGATGGGTTCACGGCTACCCGCCATGGTGCGTTAAGCGAGAAGTATGAGTCCGCGGTATCCTGAATACGTAGCCAACACAACCCTTAGTTTGATAGTAAAATGAGCCTAGTGGTTGAGGTTAGGGGTTTTACCCTATTAGGATAGGGTAGTTCATGAGGATTCACCATGCATCTATCCCTGCATTGTGGTGGCATTGGATTTATATTCGGTGGAGACTAATTTTGGTTAGGGGACTAACTAAGTTAGGGGGGTAACCATGTATTTCGATGCTGAGCCGAAGAGGGATATCAGGGACTTCTTCGACATGGAGGAGTCGTTACGAAGCTTCGAATCCGCGCTCAACAGGGGTAAACTAGTCGTTGTGAGCGGACTCAGAAGATATGGGAAGACGTCACTAATCTTGACGGGGCTGAACAAGATGAACGTTCAGTACTTGTTTTTGGATGCTAGGCTTCTCTCAGCGGCCACGATGATATCCCTTAGTGATTTTCTAGGCGTTTTAGAGGATGCGCTAAACGGGGTGTCTTGGGGTAAAGCTGTGCTTAAAAGCGTGGAGGGTGTTGAGGTGGGCGGATTCGGCGTTAGATTCAGGAATAGGAGCCGTGAGACCCTTCTACACACGCTGCACGCTTTAAGCGGTAAGGTGATTGTTATCGACGAGGCACAGCTCCTGAGAAGGTCGAACGTAAGGTTCGACCAGCTTATCGCCTATGTTTACGATCATGTGGACGCGAAAGTCGTGGTATCAGGTTCCCAGGTGGGCCTCCTCTACAGGTTCCTCAGGGCCAGCGACCCAGATGCACCCCTATTCGGCCGACCATACATAGAAGTAAGGCTGGGCAGGCTCCCACCAGAGAAGTCTAGAGAATTCCTCATTGAGGGTTTCTCACAGGAAGGGATACACGTGGGCAAAGCACTCATAGATCAAGCAGTGAGCCTGTTCGACGGAGTCATAGGTTGGCTCACCTATTTCGGCTTCACACACTCACGCTCAAAAGAGCAACCTCAAGACGTGTTCAGAAAGGCTTCACGGTTGGCCGCCAAAGAAGCCTCAAGCGTGCTGAACACTTACGGTATAGCCAAAAGAAGGTATGTCGAGGTTCTAAGGACAGTTGCCTCCGGCGACCAAGTCAGATGGAGCGAAATAAAAAGAGGTGTGGAGGCAAGGCTTGGAAGGATGCCGAACAACGCGTTAGCCAACATACTTCGAAACCTAGTTGACAGCGGCCTGATCGAGAGACGTCAATCGGGATACGCAGTCCCCGACCCAGCCCTGAAAAATGGGGTGTTACACCACTTCTCAGGCCTCTAGACAGCCCTCGTCAACATGCCGAACGTGTGATAAATCTTCAAAAACCTCGCCCCTCAGGACGGAAATTAGTGGAGTCGAAATGTTCAAGCAGAACATTGGTATTACTCAAGCGGGTACCCGCAGTGCGTGGAGGATCCACGCCTGCCCGCGGACACCGGGCTCCCGCAGCCCTCCTAGGAGGGGATCGAGCGTGGTGGGGGAAGCGGGAAGCTTCCTCCCTCAGTGTAGGAGGGGGTAGCTCACATGAATTATATGATGAGCCACATATCCGCACCCCTATGGGGATGCTTAAAACTGGAGGCGTCGCAGTCTTGCTCCTCGGGTGGAACTATCTAGGGTAAACACTTTGTGTGAGTGGTGTAGAGTGTGGTAATTTTCACACGTGGATGCCAACTCTGGACCAATTTGGTGCTCGTGGTGGGGTGGGTGTAGGTGTTTGGTGTGGGTAGACCCGCTATTTAGGGTGGAGCCGCTCATTGGGAGTGTCCGGATTAGTGGGTGGTGTGCGGGGCACCCAAGCGTGTAGAAGTGTTTTCCGGACGCCGTCGCTCATTGGAGCCATATTCTTTTTATGGTTTTAACGGCATCTAACCTTTTGTCTTCGCTCACGATCACTTTCTCCTTGTTCCTTATCATCACCGCTACATGGATTGCATCTGAGGGGTCTAGCGTGCCGAGAAGTTTCATAGCGTAAGCAAGTTCGTCCTCTCCGATTTTGAGAATCCTAGTTGAGGTTAAAATGACCCCCTTGATGAAATCCGCCGTATCAGCGTAGCTAACCCCATACTTCTTCTTCGAAATGTAAAGCGTTTCATCCAATACGAGCGCATCAGTATACAGGATGTTATCCGAGACTAGGTTTTCAAAGAAATTCCAAGCTCTCTGCTCCCCCGTATTAAGGTAAATCAGGAAATTTGCGTCAAGAAACATCCCCGAACTCTTCCTCTAGCAGGATGTCGGCTAGCTCCCCTAACTTCGGCCTTTTGTTAACATAGGATATTTTTGCTAGATGTTCCCGCATTTTCTGTCGTAGTTCGTTTAGGTCTACTTTTCTCACTGGCTGGAGAAAGATTCTTCCCCCTTCAACACCCACTACGAGCTCCTCCCCCTCCTTAACCCCAGCGACCTCCCTTATGCTCTTAGGAATAACGATATAACCCTTTTTTCCAACCCGTACTCTTAGCGCCAACCCACTCAAACCCGATATAAACTACTTGGAAGATAATAAAAGCATTTCTAGTCAGTCTGAGGATATCCGCATGATCACGCCTTCAGTAAGGGACAGAATCTATTCCACATTTTCGGCGTTTGGGGGCTTACCAGAATTGTCAGCCACTTTCCAGCTACGAACTCTTCGATACCCCGCCCTTCGAGGTGTAGATCATAAAGGCGTAAATAGGGTTAGGTGGGGCTATTCCGAGTAAACTTACGTGTGCGAGTGGCGCGTTGTGTGTGGGTTCTCACTTCTTTATGACAACTTGGGATCGACTTATTGTTCGTGGTGGGGTGGGTGTAGGTGTTTGGTGTGGGTAGACCCCCATCTTCCTGGGGTGGGGGTGGATCACGTTCAAACTGGTTTTCATGATTTTGTTGCGGAGAACTCCGCTGTATGCTCCAGTGCGTCTTTCCGTGTCTTGGTTGTTGGTGTTGGGTGTGGTGCCAAAATGATGTTAAAGAGGTATAGGCGTAGAGGTTGTTTGCTGGCTTTTTGAGGCTTATATTAGGCCCGCTGTTGGAGTGTGTTGTGGGGGCGATGAGTGAGAATCATAGTTGGGATGTTTATCCCCTTGTGTTCACGCGTGATTTTCTTTTCGGAGCCTGCCTCTCGGATTACCAACACTTTGGGCAGACGGTTTGCGACCTGCCCCCGACTGATGGTGCTAGGCATATTGAGCATTTTAAGGAGGATTTCGACCTCGCTGTTAAGCTTGGGTTGAGTTGTTTTAGGAGTGGTGTTGAGTGGTCGCGTGTGGAGCCTAGGCGGGGGGAGTTCTCTAAGGATGCGCTTGGCTTCTATAGGGAGTACTACTCCGAGCTCTCGTCGCGTGGGCTGAAGGTGTTCGCCACACTTCACCACTTCACGAATCCCCCGTGGGTACACGGGCTGGGTGGTTGGCTTTCACGTGAAGTTGCAGCAGAGTTCCTGAAGTACGTTGAGGCGGTGGCCTCCGAGATTGGGGATAAGGTGGACTATCTGCTTTTGTACAACGAGCCCTCCATTTACGCCTACATGGCCTACATGAAGGGTGAAGGCGGCCTACCACCCTACAAGAAGGATAGATCCGCGCTTCTAGGCGCACTCGAACTCATAGTGAACACAATCTCGGAGGCTGCTGACAGGGCTAGGTCGACGGGCTACAAGGGTCGGGTGGGCTTCACACACGCGGTGCCCAACACTAGGCCGCAACGGGGCTACTCACTGGGCGCGCGCATGTACTCTTCACTAGCGTGGGGACCACTCTTCTACGATGTCCTCGACGAGCTAGTGGGCATAGTCGACTTCGTCGGACTGGATTACTACACCATGAATTACGTGGATGGTGGGGGCCGCATCGTTGCCTCGGCGGTGGACCCGAAGGGGCTCACGGACTCCCTACTCGAGGTGTGGCTTCGCTACCGTTTGCCTATCGCCGTCACCGAGAATGGTTTCCCCACCCGTAACCACTCCCTTAAAACAAAGTACTTGGTGGACCACTTGGTGGCTGTCGCTAAGGCTCTGGAGGCGGGTGTGCCCGTGTTCGCCTACAGTTGGTGGTCATTCCTACACGGCTATGAGTGGGGATACGGCTACAAACCCTTCTTCGCACTCGTGGACGTAGCCCAAGACTATACTAGGACGCCTACACCAACAGCCGCGGAGTACTCCAAGATAGCTCAGAGCAGGCTGATAAGCGTGGAGCAGCAGGAGTGGGCTCTTCGCCAATCCTACCCAGGCGTGATGCGTGATTGGCGGCTCGACGCCGACGCTCCGCCTAGCCTGGGTGCCCCCGCTAGGGTTTAAAGAGCTTCTCAGCGTTGAGGTGTAGAACTTTCTCCCTAACATCGTCTTTCAGGGGTACTTTCGCGAACTCCTCCAGCCATCTTCTCGGCTTGATGAAGGGGTAGTCGCTGCCAGCGAGCACCCTGTCCTGTAGCAGCGTGTTTGTGTAAGACCAAACCTCCTGGGGGATGTATTTGGGGCTCCAGCCTGAAAGATCAAGGTAGACGTTGGCCTTCTGGAGGCTTATTGCTATAGCCTCACTCACCCAGGGCCAGCCGAAGTGTGCGAGTATAAAGCTTGCGTTCGGGTACTCCGCTGCCACCTCATCAACCCATATGGGACGCGAGTAGTCGAGCTTGAAGCCTCCCCCACCCCGTAGCCCCCCGCCTATACCCGAGGTGCCCGTGTGCACGAGCACAACGCCCCCAACTTCATCTATGGCCTCATACACAGGCTTCAGGCGTGAATCGTTGGGGTAAACAAACTGCAGGTTGGGGTGAAGCTTCAAACCCTTCAACCCCATCTTCAACGCCTCCCCCATATGCTCACCCGGCTCCTTCGCGGGGTCCACCGCCGCGAGACCCACAGCCATATTGCTAGAGGAAACATAGCTGTAAACAGCCCTGTTTAATTTGCTGGCGTCAAAGCTGCGTGAGGGTACGGGTAGAAGCGCGTAGTGCTTAACACCCTGAACACGTAAATCCTCCTCAGCATCCCTAAAACTCATCCTACGCACCTCAGCCCTAAAATATTTGACCGAGGCCTCCATCACCTTCTCCCCCAACGCCTCAAACAGGTCATCGTCGGGTATATGTACGTGTACGTCGAACACAATTCTGAAACGGTGAAGGGTTTAAAAGCCTTTTCAACACGCCACAAACCACGAGAACAACGGGGACAGCCATGCACTAGCCCCACGAGGTTTCCAGATCTCCGCCCCAATGTGTGTTCACACACCCATGGCCTCCTTAACACCCAACCCCCCATCAATTAGGTTTCGAGTCCTTCTACATCACCGTGGCAATGGCGGTTGCAGAAAAACCCTTGATAGAGTCGATTGAACCCCCATCCCCATAGTAACCCAAAGAGCAGTTAACAGCGATATTTTCCGTGTGTGTTAGAGACGGGTAACCCCCGTCAAGACTTCACTCCGCCCTCATCGTGTATGGCCGCGGTCGGGGGATGCGGATAGGTGTGGGTTTAGTGTTTGAATCCTTAAAGATGTTAGGCTTGGGAAATGCTTTTAAACTTGTGGGGGTCTTGCTTTGTTGAGTGGTTATTGTGAGTGGTGTTTCCGATTCCCCCCTCGCCCCCCTTGAGAAGCTGGAGTTGATGATTCCGGGTTTTAAGGGTTATAAGAGGAAGGATTTGATTCGCCAAGATGATGTGCTCGTTAGACAAGCGATTAAGATGAGGCTTGTGAACGCTCAGGAGGAGCTGGGTCTTAAGGAGTCGCGCCTAGCGGCTCAGAACCCCTTTGACCCCCGTATATCGGAGTATGAGGAGCTTCAGTCCCTACTTAGGAGTGTGAGTGAGGAGGTGGGGGCGGCGCCGGCGGGTATGTACACCTTCTACACCAGGTTCAAGCTCTTCGAGGAAGACATGATGAAGATCGTGGAGTATGACCTCAGGCTACTCAACACCGCGGATGAGGTTTTAAAGCAGGCTCGGGGGGAGTGTGACCCAGCCACCCTGAGACGTCTAATCGAAGAAATCCGCGTCGCCTTCAACGACAGGCAGAGGCTGTTCTCACCGGAAAAACTCAGGTGACGCCTAAGGGGCTGGTGGGTATGGGTGTGCAGGGCGGGACGAACATTAAGCGTGAACCCGCCTCTTGGAATATAATAGCGGGTGTGGGCTACTCGCTCCTACTCATGCTCGCCGCACTTGTGCTACAACTAGTGGTACACTTCCTCCTGCCGGGGGTGGGCTTCGCGGTGGCCTTGTGCCCCTTCTACGCTCTGGCGACTGGGCGAATAATCGCGTTGGTTTCAGACGTAATAGTCTACGCCTCCGCCGCGCTCTATAACTCCTCTAGGACATCCAAGGTGTGGGAGGAGTCGCAGACCAACGCTGTGGCCAAGTGGACCATTGTCGCACTAATATTCGCAAGCGTAATCTTCGACGTCACAGGCGGCGCCCCCATCCAGACACGTATCGGCGCATTCATACTCTCAGCGCTGATAGCGGGTGGGGTTGGGGGAACACTTGCGCGCAAACACTGAGGCCACCCACTAACCCACCAAAGCACGATACACGATTCACCTGATAAACCGCATCTTAACACCTGGATTCTACCCTCACACTCTCCCAGCTCACTTTTGGCTTCAGTGCCCCTGAGAATATTAGGGGGGTAGTGTACCTTAGCTGACCTGTGTACACGCCTAGTTCATAGAGCGTGGCGCCTGTATCCAGCCTGGGTGCCCGATGTGTGGCTTAGGGTCTACGTGGTGTGGTACGCCAACGGTGGAGGCTAAACTATTCGATGGTCAGCGGCTGGGCAGGGCAGGGCTAATTCTGCGCAACCCATAACCTTGGTGATGGAGTATAATACAGGCCTTTAACGATGCCGGGAACCCACATCCTTTGGCGGGGTTATGTGTGTCCCGTGTTCCCGCTCATGTGGGTTTAGGTGTTTTGAGTTTTGTAAAGCGTAGCACTATGAATATCGCTGGGAAAACGTAGAAGCCCAGTATTTGGAGTGTGTCGAGTAGTGTTATCCGAGGTGTTGACCCGAAGCCTAGGAGCGCCCCCGCATGGGCTGGTATTAGGGGTGAGATGACTATTGAGATTACGCCTAGAAGTGTTGAGATGTTGATGGCCCACATATTATATCTGTGCACGTATACGCTTAGAGCCACTAGGATTGCGGCTATCACCCACCCCCCTGAGACCGTTACGAGTGGTGCTAGACTGAAGATGTAGAGTAGTAGGCCGCCCGCTAGGAGGGAGATTGCTGAGCCTAGTAGTAGGCCCGCGAGTATGCTCACTGTTCTCAGGGTGTTTCACCTAGGAACTCGCTTATTGTTCGCTGGTTGACTACTTCGTCCAGTAGTCGTGCCTTCGTGAGCCATACCCTGAGGGGTAGGCTGCTCTTTGATACCCCGAAGGCCACGGCCTCCGAAACATTGCTGAATTTTTGGGGCTCCTGCTTGAACAGGCTTCTCACAGCCTCCCTAACGCTCCACACACCTAGGGGCATCATGTAACCTGAGTGTATCTCTCTTAGGAGCACCACCCTACCCTTTCTACGAAGCCTGAGCAGCCCCTCCGCGGCCGCGAGCCTCGCAGCATAGTAGCACCCCCCAGGTTCGGCGTATGTTGTCCTCCCACGCCAGTCCTCCATGTCCCCCGTGAGCTCCGCGCCTAGGCCGCCCGGGTTCCACACGGTTCGGGGCTGCCAGGCTTCAACCCACTCATAAGCCCACTCCCCTGGGAATATGAACCCGATGAAGGTGCTTCCCAGGTTCTCGAAGACGTACACTTGTGTCTCACCCACCACTGGTAGTTCGACCACTTGGCTGATTAGGTGGTCGCTCAGTATTGTGTCCACCGCTGTTATCCCCCAGCGCGTGGGCACCAGCCTCCGCCTCCTCTTCTCACCCATCATGCCCACGCTGAAGGACTTCTGTATCCTGCTCACCTCAACTCCCCCCAAGTAGAGGTCCACCACGGCTTGGGCGGCCTTAAGGTCCGTGTCGTAGTAGACCTTCTCTATTCGGCGGTCCGCGGATGAGGCACCAATCCTCATACTCTGGTAGGGCGCGGTTGGACCCATGGGTTCAACGTCGTCGCTCAATGTGAGCACGGATCTGGGCGGGGAGCTGAGCTCCAGCTCCGCGTCCACCGGCCTCGTGCTCAAAACTAGTTCGTGGAGACGTGTGAGCCTCTCAGAGGGGTCGGCTGCCTCGAAGACGCTCAGCGCCCCGGTGCCCCTGAGAAGCTCGAACCTGAAGCCCACGATGGTGTCAACACTCATGTTCACCCACCCCTCAGGTAGGTCGAATATCCAGGGGTCGGGACTACGTGACACAAGCGGACCCGCGTAGACCTTGGGGTAGCCCACGCGGCCCACGAATACCCCTGGAGGGGAGGCACCCGAGAAGCGGTTACCCACAGTGTCGAATGAGTGAGCGCGCCTAGCTAACTCGTTCGCCTCGATGAGTATTGGGCAACGCGGCCTCCCGCAGAGCATCTTTGAAGCCCTGCAGCTTAGACACATCTGCGCTGAGGGCTTCGCGACGAATCTGATGTTGGGCGCACGCTCTGGAAGGCCAGCGAGCAGACTCCGTGGAAGTATCTCCCCCAACCACTCTAACCCTCTACTAGACAATGCGTGCCCCAAATAGATTAGGTTGGCAGTGGAATAAAAAATATGCTTCCCAACCCCTTGTTGGGGTCGGGCCCGGCTCCCTGGAGGTGGCGCTATAGTCGTCCTTTACCAATATGTGGTTGTTGGCCTTCACATTTGCTGTTGGAGTAAGAGTTGGGCCATCCGCTGAAGCTGGAGTACCGATACGTCTAGGGTGGACTGGTACTGTAGTATAGCTATAGTTGTATTTGACCAAGCTAGAACCGTGTATGTATAGTAGTTTACACCGCCTATGGTAACCGTCGTATAGTAGACCATGTAGGGTGTGCCCCCGAGGTGCCCGCAGTATGTTTCCTGCGGGTTGGCAATATAGTTCTCACATATCACGCCGAAGAGTGTCCTGTTAGCGTAGGATAAAACCTGTCCAAGGCTGGACGATGGCTTAACTATAACCACCCCCACCGTGGAGTACTGCAGTGTTAGGTTGGATATAACGTAGGATGTGTTCGGGTCATTATTATCGTTAAGTGATGGGAACACACCCACGACGCCTCTTTCTAGGTTATCGGTGGTGGTGTTGAAGCCTCCGCTCAAATTGTATACCGTGAACCCGGATAGGGGCTTCTGGTAGACCACTGTTGGGATAAGCCTTATCTGGTTGAACGTGGATGGCACACCCCGTGTGAGCACGTACTCCCCCTGCCTCAGGTATGTTGCCCGCATGTATAGGGCGAAGCCCAACACGACCACCACTATAAGGATAACCGAGAATATAATCACTCTAATATTCGGATAATCCCCCTCGTGAATACTCTGCTCAGACACAAAAAGGAATTAATGGGGTATGATATATGGATTCCCGAAGATAAGGGTTGCAAACCCAGCATAACGAGTATCCCCCACAGCGTGGCGGTGAAGACGGTTGCCGGCTCACCCCTAAGTGGGGGTCAACGTAGAGTCGGTTTGTAAACCCCGAAAACCCAGATTTGCCATCCTATTACTCCTAGGGCAATTCTCTTGTTTTTCTATGGGTGTGTCACGCTTGCTCTTTTTGGTTTAGGGCTTTTGCCAATCTGTTTACTCCCTCGGGTATGAGGGATTTGTCGACTGGTCCCACGCTGAGGCGTATGCTTGTTTGGCCTGAGTTGTCGAAGTAGAATTCGGATGCTGGTACAAACACCACGCCGAGTCTGACCGCTCTAAGTAGGAGCTCTTCTGCGTCCGTGTTGGTGTCTACAAGGCAGAAGAATCCGTCTTGCGGTTGATACACTGGTTTGAGTCCGTGTTCGGCGAGTGATTGGAGCATGAGATGCATCTTGGAGGCATAGTGCTCTCTGAGTTTACCCAGCTTGGATTGTATTAGGCCTGACTTGAGTATTTTTGCGGCGACAAGTTGGTTCACGGTTGATGTGGAGAAGTCCATCTGTTCTAGATCTTTTAGTTTCTCCGCGAGTGCGTGGCTTGTTGTAACCACGAAGCCGATTCTGAGACCTGGCGCGAGCGCCTTGCTTAGGCTCCCAACGTACACCACGTCTTCGGGTGAGAGGTTGTAGAGTGTTCGTGTGGGTTTGGAGATGGGTCTGTAGGGGTCGTCCTCGATTATTGTGAACCCGTACCTATGGGAGAGCTCGACTAGGTGTTTTCTCCTGTCCTCACTCATGGTGACTCCTGAGGGGTTGTGCGCTGTTGGAACCGTGTAGAGGAGCTTTGGCGGCGACCTCGACGCTTTCAGCTTGGCCTCAAGTATGTCGGTTCGTATTCCTTGGTCATCCACGGGTACGGGTTCACCTTGGGCGGAATAGTATAGGAATGAGTTCATGGTCTCAACGAAGGTGGGGTTCTCATGGATATAGGTATCTTGGGTTGAGAGGAGTGCGGCGCACAGCTGTGTTATTGCGTGCTGCGCTCCACTTGTGACCACGACTTCACCGCTACCTATCTCAAGTGTTGAGCACCACCCTCTGAGTTGTTCAATGAGTTCGTCGAGCCCACCCGCCCCAGGGTAGGAGAATGCCTTCGCCCCGTATTCCTCCACCACTTGGGTGTACGCCTCTCGGAGTTTCTCTATGGGTATGAGGCTTGGGTCGGGTGACCCGCCGGCCAAGTTTATGGCGCCCTGCCTAATTAGAGCGGAAACCCTCTCGATGGGCGACCTCTTAACCCTCATTGCGCCAGGTGTGAACATAGCTCACAATCATCTCCAGTTTTTCAGTATTAGGCACATGTCTCCCACTAGGTGGGTGATTGGGGTGTTTAAGTGTTCGGCGAACTCCTCGGGGGCCTCTGTCCAATCACAGTTGTCCACGAGTATGGCACCCCGATCCATGTGTGACCAGGCGAGTGTGAGCTCCCTTCGCACATTTGGGGTTGTGTGTTCTCCATCATGCAGGAAGAGCTGTATCTTATCGTTTCCGAGTGATTCTAGGAATGGTTCGAGCAGCTTTTTTGAGTCGCCTACATGTAGCACCCATTTAGCTTTTAACTCCTCGGGTATAATGAAACCCACTGGGTATGCTTCCTCCTCGTCGCCATACTTCACACCTAGGTCGAATGAGTGCAGAATACCTCCTTCGAGGGCGCTCAGGATGAACGTGGTGGACACACCTGAGCCCACACCCGTCTCGACGGCTATGCGCGGCTTAACCAGACGGGTCACACAGTAGAGCGCAACCCTCTCATCCCTGCCAAGAGCCCAAAGCCTTCGACCTCCCAGCTTACGTTCCACTGCTAAGTTTATTTCCTTAGCCTCAGCCGCGAGTCTATCAACATCTGCGGGTGAGGTGCCGAATAGTGAAGCGATAATCTGTGTGTAGCCCATAACAAAGCGCTGCTTGGCTGGCTTTTGAGGCTTTCTATATCAACCAAAAACACTACCGTAGTACAGAAGACCCCAATGATACCCTAGCTGAATTTTAAGTTTTCCAAAGCCACCCATGGCTGACATACACGCTCTGGCGGTGCAGCTTCGCTTCGGCATCCTCTATAAGGCTTGTCTTACCGGCCATCCGTGGACCCAAGACGGCGACTCAGCTACACTCTTCGACCAGACCACTTCTTTTCCGAATAAGGCTTTGGGTGAATCCTTCGGGGTGAGGTCGAAGAGCAATTACAACACACCCTGTCGTACGACACACCCTGTCGTAACAAGTGAACTACCCCGCCATTGCGGGGGGACTTCCAACCCCTCAAACCCCCGTCAAGTTAGACCCTTCGTTTTGATTGCGGTAGTGTGCAGATAAAAGGTCATCAAGCTCTGAGCGTGGATTCACAAACCAGATTACCCGGATACCGCAGGATCTAGATGGTTTGAGTTTGGGCTGTTTTGGGGTGGGGTCTAGAATCATCTCCACTGGCGCTCAAAATCCTGTTTGCTATCTGTAGACTCACATAGGTGGTGAGTGGTCTCGTGCAGACACAGTAGCAAACCCGCTATGACTTAAGCAATTCCTTGGGCTGGTGCTCCCCCCGTTCTATTAGGTATTTGGGTGATAACGAAAACGAGTTTAGTAGCTTTCGAAAACTTCACACCGCAGGGTTGGGTGGCTCACAGACAAACTTTCTGATGAATAGCCGAAACTGTGTTAGGCGGCTTCTTTGGCTGTCCGTAAACAACACCGCCAGCAGAGTGGTTTCCTCTTTCTCGCATCGTTTTTTGGTTCAACAATTGCCTTCAGCCTGGGTTATATAGATGATAAAGCCTTTGACGCTGCAGGAGATAAGGATATACCTTAAGCTTTCCCCCTGATGTGGGTTAGGGGCACAGGGGACCACCAATTGCCATAGGTTCAAAATACATGTATGGTACGGTCAGGGCTAAGCGCGGATTTGGGTCTATTGTTTGGGGGGGCGCTGGCTCATTTTGGGGGTAGCGTTATTCGGATTTCTGGGTGGTTTAGGAACAAATATATTTCCCTTGGAGGCATCTTTTGTGGTGCGTGAGTTGTATAGGGTTACTCTGGGGTTGAAGCATGACTTACCGTTCGCTAATCTTTCCCGTCGTTTTCCCCGCACACTGGTGTACCGTTGGTGTAACACCACGGTTGACTACTTGGAGGTTGACTGTAGGTCGAACACGTGTGTTGATGTTTCAGGTTGGTTGAAGACTTATTCCTCCAAGAGTGGGCTCGAACTAGTTTATGAGTACACGTCGCCCACCCATATGAGTGTGATAGTTAACTGTAGGTGTAATGCTCAGAACAGCACTCTGAGGCTTGCTGAAAGCTATGGTTGTCTGTGGGTTGCCCCGGTGACCTATTTGGGTGGGGAGGAGTCATTCGACCTGCTTGTGTTTGACTATGAGAGGTTTCAGAGACTCTTCAGTGAATACGAGAAGCTGGGGGAGGCTGTTATAAAGAGGAAGGTGCATGTACCCACGAACACCTTGAGGGATTCATTCACTATTAGTCTTAGCTCGCTTTTCTCATCCCTAACACAGCGCCAAATAAGGGTGCTTGAGGAAGCCATGATTAGGGGCTACTACGATGTGCCTAGGAGAACCTCTATTAGGCAGATAGCCGCGGTGCTTGGTCTAAGCGAGTCCACAACCCAGGAACACCTGAGTAGGGCTGAGGCCAAGGTTGTGAGGGCTATAGCCCCCTACCTCAGGCTCTACGCGCGGACCCCCCAACTCACCGGTGAGCCAACTGTGGAGGGGGTGGGGGAGGAGGGGTCCGGGCAATAAGCTAAAAGCATCTTCCAACGTATATATGTATGATGATTGAAGCAGAGCTGCACACGGAGCTTGGTTCGGGTAGGGTTATGTGCACAGCGTGCGCCAGGCGTTGCCAGCTCGCACCGGAACAGGTTGGGCTCTGCTGTGTGAGGAAAAATATAGGTGGCAAACTATACCTACTGGTTTATGGGAGAGTGATAACTGGGCACGTTGACCCGATCGAGAAGAAGCCTGTGACCCACTATAGACCAGGCTCCAAGATCTTCTCCATAGCCACCACTGGGTGCAACTGGCTGTGCCGCTACTGTCAGAACTATGATATAAGCCAGAGGAGGAAGGTTGAGGGTGAGGAGTACTCTCCATCCGAGATTGTGAAGCTCGCCAAGAAGTATGGCTCGCAGGGGTTGGCCTACACCTATAATGAGCCAAGCATCTTCGTGGAGTTCGCGAGGGATGTGGGCCTTGAGGCGCATAGAATGGGTCTATTCAACATATTTGTATCCAACGGCTTCTATACACCCGACACCGTGAGGCTGCTAGGCGAATTCCTAGATTGCCTAACAGTGGATTTCAAGGGTAACGCTGAGCCAAGCTTCGTGCAGAAGTTCATAGGAATACCAAGCCCACAACCCATCTTCGACTCCCTTATAGACATAAAGAAGAAGACGAGTATACACGTGGAGATAACCGACCTCGTCGTACCCAATGTGGGGGACAACCTTGAGGCGGCGAGGCGCCTCTCACGCTGGGTGTACGATAACCTAGGCCCCGACACCCCAATGCACTTCCTAAGGTTCCACCCAGACTATAAAATGATGGATTTCCCCCTCACACCCATAGCTACACTTGAAAAACACTACGAGGTGGCCAAACAGGAGGGCCTAAGATACGTCTACCTAGGCAACGTACCAGGCCACAGATACGAGAACACCTACTGCGCGGAGTGCGGCTTCCCAGTGGTTGAGAGATACGGCTTCCAAATCGTCTCCTGGAACCTTGAGAAGGATAACCGCTGCCCACGCTGCGGGGCTAGAATCCCAATCCAAGGCGGCCTCGAAGAAACATTCCGCCAAGAAAGATTCATACCAGTCATATGACCCGTATAATCAGCATCCGCACCCCATGAAAGCAATAAGGGTACCAATAGCTCTTATCGGCCACCCAACATGCCCAATCTTGTAGAACCAATAAAATTGGATTTGGTTTTGGCGGTGTTAGCCATAAACCGCTTGTTATGCTGGCTGTTTTAGCTGGTCGTTGACGTATATTTTCTCTATCAGGGTGATCGCGCCGTCCTTCGGGCAGGGTTTATCCTGCTTGGATATGAAGTCCCCGTTCGCGAATGGCCTCGTGTATATGAAGCCACATGTGGGGCATCTTGCCTCACTTATTATATCAACGTTTTCTTCTTGGTTTGTGACTTTCACAAAGCTCACTGCGAATGCGAATATTATGAGTGCCACAAGTAATATAAAGCTATCAGTGTTAAGCCCCAGACCCCCGTAGCCACCGTAGAACCCTCCGAATACAAATAACACGAATAGAACTATCATGGAGAGCACTATTGCTATGAATCTACCCGCATCGAATCTGTAGGGCATCTAAACCACATATTATTTCACCTGGCAAGTGAGCTATTAAGCCAACACACCAAGCCCGCTAGTAAGCGTTATTGGGGTTCTCCCTAAGTTTGGTCTGTTACTTGGTATGTAAGGCATCGTGGATACGATGAGTGCGGTGTTGCGGTGTAGGGATATCTGTTTATGTTTTTTTTAAAAAAAAAGATTGACTGGTGGCACGTGGCTTGGCCATCCACTTATTGATCCCTAAGTCTACTTTAATTCATTGTGGAGGAAGACAACTTCTATGCGAAGTCCACTCTCCTTACCCATAGAAGAACGTAAAAGCTTTTACATATATGGCGTGGATGCGTATTCAAATGCTTTCTTATATGTATCCTATCGATGGCCACTGGAAGAGGATTATCCAATGTAATCAAAGCTTCTGCTTCAATGTAGATTGCTCCCTGCCTCTTCCTAGCCTCACCGTTTTGTTAAAGGTTTAAGACATACACTATCCCGACTAAAGGTGTGAGACAAGGATAAATAAATTTGCTATCGAAAAATCTTATGCCTTGTGTGGGGGTGGTCGAGTATATTAGGTAGCTGTTAAGGAAACGGTTGGCGTATTACTGGTCGCCGTGCACAGATTGGGTGAAGTATGGATTGAGGCGCAGTTATCTGGGCGGTTAAACACGATTCAACCCGGGCAAAGAAGAACACTAATTGAAGGTTGTTGGAGTGGCGGGTCGGCGACCCTGAACACGTAGTTAGGTATATGGTCATATTTTTCTCTACTTTCTATTCTGTGGATCTTGGGTTCGTTTCGGCTGCTACACACGGTGCTAATAAACCACCCATATGTGTATCTTACCAATATTTCCTCTAATATATTGTTAGGCTCGGAATTTGAGGTCTATAAAGTTTCCAAAACCTCGCCTTTTAAGGCGGGGATCCAGAAAAGAATAAATACGTGTGCGGTGAGGTGTTGGGTGTGGGTGTAAGGGCTTACCGATTCCGAGCGTACTCGTCGAACACAACCGCGGGGGTGTTACAAACCCAACTCGAAGTGGCTTGTAAACTTTACAACACGCTCTTGCACCTCGATCAGGAGGAGTACAATAAAAACAAGCACACTATATGGGTAGAAACGAGCTAAGACAGCTCGCCTTAGACCTGAGGAAGCGGAACCCAGAGTTCCAGGCACTGCATTCGCAGGTTGCCCAGCGGGTTGCGGAGAGGTTCTACCAGGCTAGGCAGAGGTTCTTCGAGGGCCTCGCGAATAAGCCTAAGGCAAAGAAGCCCCACAGGTTTTTGTCCTTGGTGTACCCCTAGTCAGGCTGGAGGCTTTCCAACATCAGGGAAGTGGGGCAGGGCGAAAACAAAAAGGCTCGGCTCTACCTGAGCAAGATTGGCTTCTTCACCGTGGTGGTGCACAGGGATTTCCCTCTGGGCCGGGTGTCCCAAGTTTGCGTGAAGCTTTCCCCCTCTGGCCGCATGTACGTGGTCTTCCTAGTAGTAGGAGGGGAAGAGGCACCGAATGAGCAGGCGCCTGCGGGTGAGCCGATGAAGGTGGTCGCCGTGGACTTGGGGATCGCGAGGCTTGCCACTCTTTCAGACGGCCGCTTCCTTGATAACCCGAGGCCGCTTGAGCGCTCCCTAGGCAGAACCCGGTTGCTCCAGAGGAGCCTCTCTAAAAAGATGAAGCTTTCCAAGAACTGGTTTAAGGTGAAGAGGAGGCTTGCGAAGGAGCACGAATACGTAAAAGATTTTAGGCGCGACCTCTTCTACAAGCTCGGCGCCCTGCTCGCAACTGAGTACGACTTACTGGTTCTAGAAGACTTGAACGTTCAGGGTTTGATCCGGAAGGGCGAAACCGGGAAAAGAAGGCTTCGGCTCCACGACTCCTCGTTCTCAGAGCTAAGAAGGATACTAGAGTGGCAGTTCCGGAAACAGGGGAGAGCCGTCCTCGCTGTTCCCGCGTACAACTCCTCCCGTGAATGCTTTCTGTGTGGTGGAATCAATCAGGGTTTGACCTTGGAGGACAGGGTTTTCCACTGTCCACACTGCGGCTTTACTCTTGACCGGGACCTCAACGCTTCTCTGGTTCTCTTAAAGCGTGCAGGGTGGGTGCCACCCTCTAGGTGTGCCTGAGGAGCTCCGCCCAATACCTCCTCTCCCCTCCTTGGGGCTGAAGAGGAGGCAAGGTGGAGCGATGATTCGGGAAGCTCCGCCTTTTAAGGCGGGGTAGCTCACTGTTGTGAGAGCGGAGGATTTGGAGTCGTTGAAGAACACGGGGAGTCGTGTGCTCGTTTATGGTAGGAGAAAAACTGGTAAGTCATTCTCCATCAGGAATTTCACGAGCTAGAATGAATACTATTTTGTTAAAAGAGATGGTAGAGTGCTCGACACACAAAGTAGGAGGAGGTAAGCTATGAGTTTCTAAAAGAGCACATGCTAAGAAGTGAGGGGGGGAAAAGGTTTGTTATCGATGAGTTTCAGAGGCTACCCACGGATTTCCTGGATTTTTTACATGCATACCATGAAAAACTAAACATTACCCTCATAAGCTCAACGCTCTGGCTTTCATCCAGGCTCTTAGGTAGGGGCTCGCCTCTCTTAAGAATATTTGAAGAGTTTAGAATGGGCTTAATAGACGAAAAAGACATTCTTAGATTTCTCATTACGAAGGAGAAGGGGAGGGAAGCCGTTGAGAAAGCGGTGTGCATGAGGGAGCCGTGGATCATTGAGATGGTTAACGGAAACATACGTGACGAGATGAGTAGAATGCTCAGAGAGCAAAAGAATACCTTCGTTGGCCTGATAGGGGAAATATCTTCAGAGGAGGATAGGTTGCTTAAGGAAAGCTATTTAGCGGTGCTCACAGCGGTATCCACTGGTAAGGTGAAATCAACAGAGATCGCCTCGTATCTGTTTTCACGGGAAATCTTAAAGAAGGATGACCCAAGCATAATACAAAGCTACCTAAAAATCCTAGGGCAAATCGGTCTAATAGAGAAAGTCTCCATATTGAACAGAAGGTACGACCAGTTTAAGATCTCTTCATCATCGCTCGACCTCTACCTTGACGGTAAATATGGTTTCTCTGAGTTAGATGTGCCCCAAAGCGAAGTAAGAAGGGTCGTGGATGAAAAGACGCTGCACTATGTTGAGGAGTTCTTCAGGGTACTGCTTTCAAAGCTGTACGGTGCAAAAGCGGATAAGATAGTCGAGAAGGAACACAAAGTAGACATAGTACTCTCATCCTTTAGAAGACCAAGGCTAGTTGGGGAGGTCAAGTGGAAAGGCTTCGTTGAGAAAGATGAAATCAGCAGAGTCGAGCAGATTCTGAACCGCTTTAAATGCGAAAAGGTACTCATAGTACCCGATTCCTCAGCACTCGAACGTGAACCCAAAAACATCCGTGTCCTTGACATAGCGAACATAAAAGAATTACTGCAAGCACGATGATTAGGTAATACTCAATAATAGGCGGGATTGGAGCAGGCTTATCACGTGTATCCGCGTTAAGTTGGCGCCAACCTTATCAGTTCTACGCTGGGGGTATCACCCTGCTAGCCAGATTTCTATTATGCTTTTCTTGTGGTTTGGAGCTTAGTTCAAATCAAGCGGCAGATTAGAATTCACCCTATACACACATTCATGACTCGGTCGCTGGTTTCTGTTTTACTCCTGAAGCGGGGGGTTGCTTGGAGGCTTTTGTGGATGAATTAATGCGTGTGTCGCTTGAGGATAGTGTCATCTTACCGCTGTGAGTTTGGTTGTGCGCGTAATGGCTTTAAGTGTGTACACATGTGTTTAATGGTGTCTCAGAGAAAAGATGGTCTATACTTTGAGTTGGGTTTAGCTCAGCCTGTTAGGTGGCGTAGGTGGACTCGCGGAGTCTTCAAGCTGGCCGCTAAATTGGATAAGCCCGTGTTCTTGAATATTGGTGCTGTTTGGTCTAGGTGGTGCTCCGAGATGGATCTTAAGGTGTTCACTGAAAAATCGCTTGCTGATCTTTTGAATGAGAACTTTGTTTGTGTAAGGGTTGATAGGGATGAGGCTCCGAATGTTGACCGGGTTTTCCAGTCGGCTGTGGGTGGGGGTTACCCCGTTAACTGTGTTCTCACACCGGACGGGAGGGTTGTTGTCGCGGCCAACTTTCTCCCACTTGAGGGGTCGGCTGGGGAGGCTGGCTTGATGGGTTTGCTTATAAGGGTCGCTGAGCTGTGGAGGGGTGATAGGCAGTCCCTGCTGAAGGGTGCTAGGAGCCTGGATCAAACTTCCGTGGGCCAGCAGCCCTTGAGGCTGAGCCCCTCGCTCGTGGATGAATGCGTTGTGAGGTTGCTTATGGATTACGACTGGGAGCTTGGTGGTGTGGGGGTGGCTCAGCAGCGTAGGTTTCCACAGCCAACGGTTAACAGACTCCTTCTATCCTACGCCTCACGCTCCGGTGACACGCTGGGTGTTCAGGCCTCATCGATAACTCTGCGTAAAATGTATTATGGGGGTATAATGGACCAGGTGGGTGGGGGTTTCCACCGCAACGCGGATGCGGAGTGGCTTGTGCCCAGCTTTGAGAAGCTCTTAGTGGATAACGCGGAGGCCGCGTTGGATTACGCGAACCAGTATTCGGCGACACGTGACGAGGAGTTCCTAGACGCACTCAACCTAACCGTCAACTTCATGCTATCTGATCTAGCTGTTGATGGGGGATTCGCGGTTAGTTTGGCCTCGGATGGTGAAAGGGAAGGCGAGTACTATACTTGGACACCGGCTGAGGTTGATGAGGCTCTAGGCTCAGGGCTCGGCGCGGTGGGTAGAAGGCTTTTCGGGGTGCACCCAATAGCCGTGTCGGCGGACCCCTACTCGCCGAGCAGGGAGACCACGCGTGGCGTCGTGGCTGGTAGAATTGTTCTACGCAGGATGCTCGACATACCCGACTTGGCGTCAACGCTGGGCGTGGATGCCGACCAAGCCTGGAGGGCACTCCAAGATATTAGGTCGAAGATGAGGGCTTACAGGGACACTAAGAGGAGGAAGCCTAGGAGGGATGAAACACTCTATACACACCCCAACATGCTCGCGGTTGAGTCGATCCTCGTTGGCTACGCTGTGACCGGCTTCAGCCACCCCGAGTGGCTTAAGAAGGCTCTAAGCGTCCTGGATAGGCTCAAATCCAGGGTTACTAGGCGGCTGAATGGTGGCCGGGAGGGCTTGGCGGAGGATTATGGTGCGGCGTTAAACGCGCTGCTCACAGCTTACGAGGTAACGGGTGACCCCGAACACTTAGAGCTGGCCACATCGGTGGCGGAGAAGCTCAGGGGCTTCGTTGTGGTCGACGGCTTTAGGGATGAGTTAAAGGGTACACAGACCCTTTCAAAGCTGGATTCACCCAACGAGTCAGCCAACTCCATATGCCTCAGAGGTGTTCTAAGGCTGTGCGCAATACTGGATGACGTGGGCTGGCTTAACACTGTGGGTGGGCTTCTCCCAAACCTGATGGGTGGTCTTAGTAGATACAAGGAGGCTTTCGTTTCGGGTCTCTACTCTAATTTGGATAGATTCATAAATGGGGCTGTCCACGTTGTTGTGGTTGATGCGGGTGACGGTGTAGCAGACGCGTTGCACAGGGCTGGACTCATGGTCTATCATCCGTTTAAAGTGGTGGAGCGTGTGGGCTTGGAGAATCTAGGTGACCACCCCAACCCCGCAGTGAAGGGGTTGCCGCGTGATGGGCGCACGAAGGCTTATGTTAGGAGGGGTTGGAGGTCGAGTTTCACGGAGTCAACGGATAGACCCGAAGGTCTGCTAACACATTTGAAAACCATGCCTCACGAATCATATAACTATTAACAATATTTAAATTTGGAGTCGCACTATAATTAGTGATGGAAATGTATGATTACTCTAATGATCCCGAGTTTCCCCCAGAGTCCATCTATCCTCTCGACTGGGATTTTGAGACCAGTCCTCAGACGTGGAGGCTCTATTCACGCGCCAAGCGGGAGCAGTGGGATGAGGACCAGATAGACTGGGCGAAGCTTGAGGAGATAGCTTCGGGGCTTGAGCGTAAACAGAGGCTCGGCGTGGCCTACTGGTGGTGTGTGCTGGCCACATTCGACAACGCGGCGCCGGTCTTCGGATACGCCATGGTGAAGAGCCATGAGAAGCACATACCCACAGCTTACAGGTCGTTTATCTCCACCATCACGTTCGACGAAAACAGGCACTGCATGGTTTGTGGGAGGGCGTCACAGTGTATGTTTAAGGGTTTCCCGCGCGGCTTTAAGCCGCAGGATGAACTCGAAAGGAAGGCTGCGAGAAACGTGCTGTGGACTTGGTATAATGGTGCGCGTTACTGGAACGCCTACAAGGAGGCGTATGACAAGTACACCTTCGATGTGCTACTCACATCATTCATGATGGGTGAGGCCGCGGCCACAACGATTTTCAGCGAGATGGGTGATGGCGCAAAGATCCCACAGTTCAAACAAGTCTTCAAGCAGATTTCACTCGACGAGACAAGGCACTACGCCTTCACCCACGTGTTACTCCAGGACAACCTCCCCAAGATGGATGAGTCAAGGAAAAAGATGGTAACCAAGCAGATAAGGGCTGGATTCATCTTCCTATCCCTCATAATGTATAAGCCACCCAAGGAGTTCTGGAAGCTCCCACAGGACTACGAGGAGGTGCACTTTAAAATGGAGGACCTAGCAAGGGACGCGGGCCTCGGTGTGCCCACACTCGAAGAGAAGGAGAAGGCTTGGCGGGACGCCGTGCTGAGGGTGGGTGCGGCCGTGTCCAAATACGGTGTGAAGTTCCCAGAGATCCCAGAGCTAGGAATCAGCGGGGAGGAGGTCGAAGGCGTCTCGGAGGCGGACGTAATACCCGTCTTCTGAGGCTGGGAGTGATCGAAGGCGTGGATGTGCTGTTCGCTATGTGCATATGCAAGCTCTCCTCAACATTTGATGTATCAAAGCTTATTTATACCCATATATTTATGGGATACTAGTATGAATAAACCGCTTCGTAGATTGCAGAAAATCAAGGGTGGAAGCTTTATCATAAGTCTCCCAAGCGAGTGGGTCAGGCAGCACGGCCTCTCATCTGGAAGCGAACTCCTGGTCTACAACTCTGGTGGGTCACTCAAAGTGGTGATACCCACCCAGCCAAACAATGCGAGGGAAATAAAGCTCACCGATATAGAGTACACCAAGTACCTCCTATCATCCTACTATATGCAGGGCGTGTCCCAGATCAGGGTTTACTCTGATGGGGTTATGGGTCAGGATCAGAAGCGTGAGCTAAGGAACCTGCAACTCTCACACGCGGGGCTGCAGGTTGAAGAGGAGGGATTCGACTATATAAAGTTCAGTGTAAGAGCCCAGGAGCCGAGGGATATACGCCTCGAGGTGGAGAGATTCGGCTCCCAGATACACCAGCTTGTGCGAGACCTCGCGCGTGCAGCGGCACAACCCTCGAAGGAGATGTGTGAAGACATCTACACTAGGTGTGACCAGCTTCTCAAGAACTACAGGCTCATAATCAGAACACTCGCACTGGGCTCGCAGCGTGAATTCGACCTCAACCTGGGTCTTCCAACCAAGGACCTAATACTCTACGCGGTGGCTGTGCGAGACCTCGGCCGCACACTAACACACATCAAGAACGCCTCGCAGAGCCTTATGGAGGATGAGAAGGGTTCGACGAATCTCAGCAAAACGCTCGAACTAGTAAGCGAGATGTTCGAGAAGGCGCTCAGGATGTTCCTCACAGAGCAGCTCGACGGGGTGCAGGAGATCCGCGAATCCATGAAAAAAGTGGAGCAGCTAGCAGCCACCGATGCGAGCAGCGGGTCCGACTTCGCAAAATCAGTGGTACGCCTAGCCTCCTACTCCGTAGCACTCATGGACGACGCCGTACACAAATCAATAAGACTATAAACCCAGCGAAATTATATTTTTATACTTTTAAAAGGCACTTGCCCTTCGGGGCAGGGCAACTCACCTAATAAAAGGCGGGGTTTTAGCAGCGATGACGCTGTGCTAACTAAATTCATTGGGTATACAAGTAGTCTTCAAGGTTATAACGTGAGCGATGCAAAGGAGAATCTTCCTTGGGACTGGTCTTCCGTGTTGCTGGTTTGAATTAGTTTCGAAGACTCTGCGTAGCACCCATCAGGGCGCTTGTGAATGGCGTGTAAGAACACATAGGTGTTCCCTTCGCGTTTATGGTCTAGTGTAAGGGTCAAACGAAATGGTGGGGGAGGAATATAACCCTTGTGCCTTGTATTTGCTTTACACCCGTATAGCCTTTGGTGAATACCACCCCCACTTTTGGCTTGTAGTGTTCGATGAAGCTTAGGAATCCCCTTTCAGGGGTGCCTGAGGTTTTCACCTCTATGGGAACCACTCCGAGCGCCGTTTGAGCAACGAAGTCAACTTCGGCTTTACCCGTTGTCCTCCAGTATCTTAGCTCGTACCCTTGTGAGGCGAGCTCGTTGAGCACGAAGTTTTCAAGCATGCTACCGGTATCCGTCCTGTTTTCAATCGGGGAAAAGTTTCCAAGTAGGGCGTTTCTGAATCCTAGGTCGTAAAAGTATACCTTCTTTGCTTTCTTTATCTCGTTAACCCTGTTTGTGTGATATGGGGGGATGAGTTCTAGTACGTATGTGTTCACCAGTATAGAGAGGTAGGAGATAAATGTCCTGTAATCTATTCTGACATCGCTGGAAGCCGAGGAAGCTTCAAGGATGGAGCCCATAGAGAGTGCAAGATACTTCGTGAGGGACCTGAACCTTTCTACTTCCCTTATTCCAAAGGACCCGAGCGCGTCCTTTTCGATGTACATTGAGACAAGGTTTTTGAGTAGCTCCAACTTCACATCTTTTTCTTTGACCACAGCGGGAAAGCCGCCGTAAACCACGTACTCGTTGAGGAGGGTTTCAAATTCTCCTCTAAAAGGGTCGTCAAGACTGGGTTCTTCACCTGACTCCAGAAACCTTTTTAATGTTCCCAGCCTTTGAGTGAATATCTTGTGTAGGTCGGGGCGTTTCCACATCAAGAACTCCTCAAAGCTGAGTGGTAGGAGCTCGAAGTACACTCCCCTTCCGACGAGCCATTTTCCGATTTCGACCTTGACATCGAAGGTGCCGGAACCTGAGACCACCAGTTTTATTTTTTCCTGGTAGAGATCGTAAAGTAGCTTTACTATTCTACCGGCCTGGCGTGATCTTTGAGCCTCATCTATATACAGGAACTTGCCTTGGAGGTGTCTTTCCGCGAAGCTCTTTGGGAATCTCTCAAAGGTCTCTAGCTCATCTGGGTCCTCTAAGGTGACGTAGGAGCCTCCGAACTTCCCTTTTAGGTGATGCAGCATAGTGGTCTTACCAGACTGCCTGGGCCCCTTAATTATTATGACCTCACTCCTAGTCATCCATTTATCCAGTTTTTCCTCAATTTTTCTTGGAAGATACTCCACAAATTATTCAGTTATTCGTACATGATAAGCGTTGCGCCGTAAAGATGCACACTCAGCCTACAGAAGACGCGGCCGACCCCTGTGAGAGCAAAGCGCACAGTGAAGTGGGAAGCCCTCTTTGTCGGGCTTGAGCCACGCATCCTCCTCGGCCGCCGGGCGTGGAGGCCAAACCTCCACACGTCACCACCACCAGTAGCGGCGCCAGCCTCCTAATCCACCGCCGCGTCCCTGTCGCCAACCCCCAGATGAGAATCCCAACTCACCCAAGTGCACATATCGGAAACATACAGCTGTCCACTTGACGCTGGATGGAGCCGAGCCCCGTCACCCCAAGACTCTCAGACCACTCACGCCGGTGAAAGAACCTCTCGAAGCCTTCTGCAGCCCCTCCCTACTCGGCTAAGTAGTTTAGGAGCTTCATTAACTGTGCCTGCGTAAAGTTTGCCCCTGCCCAACTTATATATATTATGTACCTATAATTGTAGACCGCTACTAAGCTATTACCCTCAATAGAGAATAGGTAGCCTCTGTAGCTTTGCAGCTCCACCGTGTTTGGGGTGGTATTTAGACCGTTTATGAAGATGTGGGCCTCAGTGTTGCTCACGTCGAGTACAGTGAGCGTGAGTGTGCCCCCACCGTTAGACTGCTTGAAAGACTCCACGAGGCCGCCACTATCGATTATTCCCGGGCCGAAATCCTGCAGGCCCCCAACCTCCCCCTTATAGTTTGGGGGTATGGTTTGAACGCTTCCATTAAAATATTTGATTCGCACCGAGTTGTCTGCTAGGACCGAGAACACAAACGACTCGTTGTTCTCCCTAAGCCAAGAGCCCCCAAGAGCCGAGTCCACCTGCCCAACACTGAGCGCTCGCCGTTGGGGGGCATATACCACAAATATTACGGTGAGGCCCAGAACAGCTAAGATGAGAATGGTGAAGGCCACGGCAAACTTCTTCTTCGTATTTATCACCCACGCTTGGCTGGCGTAAGCAAGGAAGAAATCAACACAACCACAATTATTTTATCGTTAGCTTTTTTTTAAACATAAGCATTACTTAAAGTCTGAGTAAATGCTAATATAAGTTCGCAGGAAACCTCGCCTTGGAGCGCAGGGTAGGTTATATTAACATTAGGAGTATTTATGCGCCGATATAGTCTAACGGAAGATTTATTATCGCGTTTCTAGTTTGGGTAACTATGTTTAAATTGTTTATTCTCCTGACTTTGGTTGCCGTGGCGAGTGTGGCTTTGGCTGGTGTGCCTGGTACCCATGGCACATCGGGGTACGCACCCGCATCTTATATGGGCCCACCTCTTCTCGGTAGGGTGGTTCAGCCTCTCCCCCCCGCCACACGGGTATGGTTGAATTTCTTCCTATCCCCCAATAATGTTTCATACCTGAATTTCGTGGCCAACCAGGTCTCGCTTAGACACATGGGGGCTATTAGGCAAGAGCAGGTGTTACAAAATTTCGCACCAAGTCAGAGTGAATTCAACGGTCTTCTACGATTTTTGGAGTCAAATGGTTTCAGTGTTGTTTATGTTAGCCCGGACAGATTCTCGGTTGAGGCGTACGCTAAGGCCTCCACTGTTGAATCGCTTTTCCATACAACTCTGTACACCTATAACTATCAGGGTGAGACCTACTATGCGCCGGCAACTCAACCCCAGATACCGGGTCAATTGGAGGGGGTTGAGGTAAGCGGCCTAACAAACCGCACACTCATACAGCCGCAGTACATAGTTTTGGGTGGGTTAAACGGCACCAGGATAACCCAGTCCACTCTCCCACACTCTACACCCAGTGTCGGCCTCACAACGGCCGCGACCTATTATGGCCCAAGCGTGCTGCAGGGCGCCTACGGTGTGAACACACTCATATCGAAGGGTTATGGGGGTAGGGGTCAAAGTGTGGCGATTATTGATGCCTACGGTGACCCACTCATCCAGCAGGATATAGCGGCCTTCGACCAAAAGTTCGGGTTGCCCCCTGCTAACCTAACCATAGTGCCCGTGGGACCCTACCACCCTGAGTATGGAGTTTTCACTGGGTGGGATGTTGAGACGGCTTTGGACGTGGAAGCGGTTCACAGCATGGCTCCCTACGCACACATATATCTAGTGGTGGGCTTCAACCCCGTGGATGAGGCGAACGCACTGTTTGAGGCCATAGACTATGTTGTGAGCTCCGACTTAGCCAACGTCACAAGTATGAGTTGGGGTATAACCGAGAACCTATTCGGCGAGTCGGGGTTCTACTACTCGGGTTTCCTAAATTACCCCTACGCCGACTACTACTTCGCGCTTGGGGCAGCCGAAGGCATATCATTCATGGCGGCAAGCGGAGATGAGGGTGCCTATAGTGGTACGCCCACAACGTATGGCGGAGTTTCCTTCCCAGCCTCCTCACCCTTCGTGACCGCTGTGGGTGGGACAACCCTCTACGTGAATGTTACATCCGGTTCAATAAGCGGGTTAAACGCGAATGCTACATACTCCTACGAGGAGGCGTGGAGCATATCACCCGACTACTCGGGTGAGACCGTTTCCTCCGGAGGTGGCTACAGCACACTATTTCCGAAGCCCTGGTACCAGATGGGGGTGGACAACTCTGCCTTCAGAAGTGTGCCCGACGTGGCGGCTGACGCCAACCCATACACCGGCTTCGTCATAATAGTCGAAGGTCAAACAATTGTTATAGGCGGCACAAGCCTCGCCACACCTCTCTGGGCTGGCATGACATCCATCCTTGACGAGTACACAAACAGGCCGCTAGGCCTGCTCAACCCATACCTCTACCAAATCTATAAGGATGGCTCCCTATACTCTCAGGCCTTCCACCCGGTGAGCTTCGGGTACAACGGCGCCTACTACGCCACACGCGGGTATAACCTAGTCACGGGGCTCGGCTCACCCAACCTACCAGCACTCGCCCAAGCCATAAAGAGTCTACCCCCACAGCTGGGGGTCGTCGTCAACGTGGGCGGAAGCGGTTCACCGTACCCACAGTTCAACTACGGCTCCACGGTCACTGTGGGGGCTGATATCACATACCCCAACGGTACACTGGTCACCACCGGAAGCTTCACGGCTTACGTGTATGACTCTGAGGGTGAATACACCAGTGTGCCCATGAGCTATAATGGCTCCGAATGGGTTGGTTCATTCTTGGTCAGCCCAGGCGCACCCCCCAACACGTGGAGCGTCGTGGTTGAGGGCTCATCTGGGGGCATCGAAGGCGCGGGTGCCACAGACATACAGGTGGGTCTAAGCGTCGCGATATTCCAACCTGTACCCTACCCCTACGGCCCACCAATACCACCCAACCAGCCGTTCACCGTTGCCGCCGCGGTTACTTATCCTGATGGTTCACCCGCCGTGAACGCCACCGTCACAGCGCTCTTCGAGAGAAATGGGGTGCCAATCTTCAGTGTGAGCCTTCTACCGGTGAGCGGTGAACCCGGTGTCTACGCAGGTGGGTACGCCCTGCTCCCCAACCTCCCCCAAGGTGTATACACGATGGTTGTGAATGCAACCCTACAAGGTCAGGCTGGGCAGGCGTACACCTACGAGTATTTCGGAGAAGCGTTGGTCATATCCACAATTATAACCCCATCCCTCGACGCTTTACCGTCGGCTTCACCTGGCCAGAAGATAACACTATACACTGAGAGCCTTTCAGCCTCTGGCGGAGGAATCTTCAGCTCGAATGTGACAGCGGAGTTCTACTCTCCAAGCGGGCAGCTTGCCGCCAAGGTGTCACTTAAACCGGCGCCGAACACGGTACAATATGGTATCCTGAATCTATTCTTCGCTCAGGAGGCAAATTTCACGATACCCGCCAACTTCTCCCCGGGCTTCTACACCGTGGTCTTCAACTCCACGTACACGGGCTCCTCGGGCACGGAGCAGGGCGTCTACACAACAGCGCTATACATATCGGGTGGAACCTTGGCGTACCGTCTGACCGCTGTGTCGCAGGCATTGGAGGGTCAAACAATAAACGTGGAGGCGCGAATATCCTACCCCAACGGTACACCTGTCACCGCTGGCTTGTTTATGCTCACAGCCCAACCCGTGAATTATAACTTTGTATCCCTGATATTTGAGGAGGATACTGGTGTCCCCATGCAGTACAGCGCTGCTTTGGGTGCCTGGGTGGCGAATATAACCCTGCCATCGGTGCTTGAAGGGGGATTCTACACTGGGTTGCCCCAAGGATATCTATCTGGACCTTGGGACCTGTCCCTCACAGGCGAATCCACAGGAGGAATCCAAACCCAACAGTCCTACGCCTACATCAACATTCTCCCCTACACCTACTTAGACATACACCTGATAACACCCTCCAACCTGAGCACCACCGAGCTCGTAACCAACACCTCAGGGCAACCACTCCTTGAGGGTGTGGGCGCTACGAACCTCACGCTCAGCGGGGTGAGTCTAACACTCAAAGGAGACTATATAAGCGGTTTAACAATTGAGGGTGGATCCCATGTTGTCCTGGTTGACTCTACGCTCAGCCATGTTAACATATTGGACTCTAATGTAACAGTGATTGGTAGCACAATCACCGGTGGGGGGGTGGGTGTGAGCCTCACACATTCAAACCTCACCGTGCTCTCCACGGTTTTCAACAACCTCACCTACGCCTATAACCCTGTGAACAGCACCATACAAAGCGTGGGTGACACCTATAGCGGTGTTTCAAGCATATCAACACTGCCCTCCCCCAAATTCGAGCTCACAACACCCACAACAATCACTGGGCCCATAGGTAAAATCATACTAATGGTAACAGGATCGCAGCTTAGAGTGGTTGGTGTGACCGTTAATGGGGCACCGGTCAACTTCAGCGTTGCACCCACAAGCGGCGGCGTCCAAGTGAGCGTCCCCTTCAGTTCATCTTCAAACCCGGACGGGGTTTACGCACTGAGTGTTACGGTTAGCTCAGGTCTAAGCTACACTCACACCTTCAACGTGGTGAACCTCTACCATCAGAGCGTCAACTACTATATATTGGGGGGCCTAGGCGTCCTAGGCTTGATAGTGGGCATCGTAGCCGTACTACTCGTGTTGAGGGGTCGACGCGTGGCGGCCACGGGTGGTGCCACGTGATTCGTCCACTCATGGTTCTATTAATATTGGTTTCATCTTTTGCGCCCGGTGGAGCGGTGGCTGGGATACCCCTGGTGCCCCACAGCCACCAGTCGACGCAGCTGAGGCCTCCGCTGGTTAATTCAACCATCGGCGACCCTGGGGGACCAGTTACCAGCTACTACTCGTTCGGCGCGTACCGACCAGAGGTGCCTGGGGTTAAACCCGATGTTGTCGTGATCGCCACCAACGTGGTATTCAATGGCACTGGCCCAACCCCATACACGGTTAGCGTTGTTATACCAGACATCAACTACTCGCTTGGGGTGCTCAACGTCTCCGTGAAGGAGTATGGGGGTGCCCAGTATGATAGGCCGCTCTACGTTTTCGCTGACGGTGTACCCATATTTTGGGGGTCAACACAGGAAATGTACAACTCCACGGCGGCCTCAGACATCACACTATATGAGAACATGCTTAGGGGTAACGTCACCTTCCAGATAGTGCTCGTCAACTATTATGATGCGAGTGTGGGTATCACCGGCGTGTACGAGGTAAACGCCTCACTCTACCTCTACCCGGGGACACCCCCGGCGGGTCTGCCCACAGCGTTTATCCCCCTCTGGGTTAACGGCTTCGGATACTCCGCTGTCACACTCAACCCCTTCCAAGAGTCCTTGAGCGAGCCGGTGGAGTTGCCGACTGGCACATATAGGGTTGCCGCACTGGTTTACACGGAGGGTGGTGGCAACGATGAGTTCTGGTACGCCAATGAGCCGGCTACAAGAAGCGTGCTGCTATACTATAACGGTTTCCTAGCCGACGTGGTCAACCCCTTCGAGACACTCTACACTGGGGGTATAGACCTATTCTACTGGAAACCCATGCCCTCCATAAACACACTCTCCTACCATAATCCCTACATAGCCGAGCTCACACCCCTACTGGCAACCGGGCTTAACGCCACACTCAGTGTGAGTGTTACAAACTTGGCGGAGGCCTACGAGCTCACTGGTTCACCCTTCTTCTCGTGGACCCTGAGCGGCGCCCTCGCGCTGTGGGTTAACAGCTCTAACCCCTTCGTATCCGGGAGGCTGGTCACCGCTAAGCAGGTCTACGTTGACTCATCACCAATCTTCAACCCGAGCTCTTCAGGCGAGGTCTACCAGGAGGTGGGCCACTACCTCCTCGACTACGCGGCCAACCTTAACTTCGAGCACGGCAGCGAGGAAACCCAAGTAATTCAGAGGGGCTCCTTCAACGCCTACCAGACCCTCTCAACACTCCTAGAGAGTGCGACGCTGGATGAGAAATTCTCAGAGCAGGCCACCGACACGGGAATCTACAACTCTTCACTCATCTTTGAGGGTGACTACCCCGTGAAGCTCGTCTACAGCGCGTTCGCAACACCCATAACCAACCCAAGCGTCATCCCCTACAATCTAACGTACGCTCAGAACGGAACCCTCAGCTTGGGGTTCCACACGAGGTATGAATACTTGTACGCTGGTCAAAACTATACTCAGATCGTCAGCGAGAACCTGTTCGCGGTCGGTGGATTCTCAGCGATACTTGAAGTCATAAATCAGTACGGTGGAGCCGTGCTCCTCTCGCTGGGCTCCAACTACGCTCAGACCACTAAGACACTAATCGCCGCGTGGTCCACGGATGGGCGGGTAACAGTGGAGCGCTTCCTAGCCGTCGCGGTGTCACCCAATGTGACAGACTCAGCCGGCTACTACTCCACCCTCAGTATCAACTATACATAGACTGTTTTAACTGATGGGGTTTGGATGCGAAAGACCCCTCCTATCAGGGAGGGGATGGATAGCCCCTTCGATGGTGTCCGGATAACCCTTCACTCGTGTCACCTTCACTTGGTGTACTAGTGCGTGAATAGTTCTGGGAAGTCTATGAGTGGTGTTAGGAGTGTCTTCTTGGGGTTGATGTTGTTATAGAATACCCTTTCCCTGTGTTTGAGGTGCTCCTCAATCACTCAACTGGGCTTCGAAGCCCGAGGGTTCGGTACACGTGGTTGTGGGACCCAGCCTGAACCATGACGCCGAGGTGCCACGAGTCCCCATCTCTATGTATCACCTTGTCACACATAGAGACACCTTTTTCTCAGTCTCCGTAAGAACCTGAGGACTTTCTATGTTTTCCTAGCTGGTGAGTGATACCTCGAACCAGACAGAAGGGCTACCTCGTAGTTGTAGGTGTCAACCGCAACCCACACGTAGACGGGTCTTACCCCACGCTTCACCACTCTTTCGTCAACAGCGATTACCAAATGCTCACTCGGCTCCACCTCGAAGCTGAGTCTCGCATCGACCTTCTTCACTCACTCCTCTACTCTCGGCTCCTAGACGGGCACCGAGAATACTCTGGAGAGGCTAAAGGTTTTTCTGAGCCCCAACCCAAAGGCGTAGAGCTGAACCGCCAACACTTTGGGTTCGCGAGAACCTCTTCTTATTCCTCTTAAAAACGTATAAATTCCTAAGGGATTTAAAGATATTCGTTGCGGGCTTCACGTGGTGCCACAGATTCCAAGCCGTGACACCCACCACGTTTAAGCCTTATCCGCACACAATCAGTGGAAGCCTAACGGCCAAATACTCTGTTTCAAGTTGTTTCTTAAAAGAAGAATACTCGATAACAAAACACACTAGATTGTGTTTATTCAATAATTAATGCTCTTCAGAAGTGTGGTGCAGAGTATTTAAAGTATTAGAAGCCTGTCAGCCCTCCCTAACTGTATTGTCGAATCTTTCCGCATAGAGAAACATAGTATACCTGCTTATCTTAAAACTCGCGATTAAACTCTATTTTTCTATACACAGATTATTTGGAATTATCTTGTTGTCACATCTAAACCTTTCTGAGCACTTCGGCTAAAACAACGAGAGCCGCAATCGGGAAGCCCACTAACACATAAGACGTAAAACCATAGGCGGAAATAGTGGGTGCCAGCGCCGAGATGAGCTTCAAAAAAAGCGTGGGATAAGTGATGGCTGCGACCGCGACGTACACAACCACTTTAAAAGCAATTTTTAAAATGCTCGCATCCGTGTTCTGCCTCTCAAGAAAGTAAACAAAAAGAAAAGCTGGATACAAAAAATAAAGGGGCGCACTAATAATTGCGTTTATGATTTGCGCTAGTCCTATAGAACCGTTTGTAGGAAGGGGAAAGGTCACTAAAAGAGCGTAGCTCACCGCAACAAGTAACAAACAAATCTTTCCGGTGTTCAAAGTGGTCACCACAGTTGCGTATTGTCAGGCACGTTAAGACCACGTCTAGGTGCGTGGTGAGGGGGAGAAAACTTTGTGTCCACAATATTATTTTGCGATATATCAAAAAGAGATAAGAGAACAACGAAATCAAATGCCAACATAGTAAATTTCGGGACCATGCTTTTTAAAAAAAGGTTATATATGAAGTTTACTAATCAATAACGAGAGTTGCAGGATAACCCCTCACTCTTGTTACCTCCACTCTGTTTACGAATGCATGAATAGTTTTAGGAAGTTTACGAATGGGGCGAAGAGTGTTTTCTTGGGGTTGACGCTGTTATAGGAAACTCTTGTCCTGTCTTTGAGGTATCCGAAGAATCTCCACACGGAGTTACGCAGCCTGAGGGTCTAGTGGACGTGGTTTTGGAACCTAGCTCGCGAGGGTCACGGCGTCGCGGTCCATGGATCACTATCTGTGGGGACACTGGGTCACCCACAAAGTGGGGGGCACTTCCTCCTCGGTCTACGGAGGAACCTGAGCGCGTTGCTTGTTGTTCGAGTGGGTGGGTCTCCGATCGAACCAGATTGGTTGCTTGGTGTGTGCGTCCACAGCCACCCAAACACATGTGGGTCCCCCCACTACGCTTCACAACACCCTCATCCAAAGCGATCACTGGGTGTTCGCTTGGCTTCGCATCGAAGCTGAGCACTACTCGCCCCGCTCCCACACACCCCTAACACTCGGCTTCGAAGGTGGCCCCGATCTGAGAGTATCCTGAAAAGCCCCGAGGTTTTACTTGGGGCTTAGCCCAAAGCAGTTGAGTAGCATACCAATCACTTTGAGCTTGTGAAAACCTCTTTTTATTCTACACGAAAACACCTAGTAGAGGGTGCGAAGATATCTGTGGTGGGTTATACGAGTTCTCACCACTTATAGGGAGTGGCGCCCACCGCTTAAGCCTTATCCGGACCCCATCGGGGTGGCTCACATAGGCTTAATAGTGGGTTCACCGTTATCTCCTGTGACCAAACAAAGCAAGGGTTGGAGACAAATACACTCGTGCTTTATGGTTTAATGAAAGTGAAAGAAATGAACTATGTTGCTGAAGAGTTAGGTTTTAGGTCGTTTGGCTTAGCGGAGAATGTACTTAGGGGAATAATGGATGCGGGTTATACCGCACCCACACCCATCCAGGGACAGGTTATACCGGCTATGTTGGAGGGTAACGCCGTGGTCGCCCAGTCGAAGACTGGTAGCGGTAAGACGGCGGCATTCGCTTTACCCATAATCAACAGGGTTTCCCAAAGCAGGTCTAGGAGTGATAGGTACCTTGTTTTGACCCCCACCCGGGAGCTCGCCGAGCAGGTTGCGGCGGAGATTAGGAAGCTTGGCAGATATGTGGGTGTCCGGGTCGCTGTCTTCATAGGTGGTAAATCCATAGGTAGACAGGCGGAGTGGGTGTCAAGGGGCTTCGATGTGGCCGTGGGCACGCCTGGTAGGATCCTCGACCTCTATGAGCGAGGAATACTAGACTTGGGCTCTGTTAGTGAGGTCATACTGGATGAGTGTGACAGGATGCTTGACATGGGCTTCTACGAGGACGTCAACAGGATACTGAAGTCAACGAGCGCCCGCCGGGTTAGCTTCTTCTCGGCGACTATACCAGAAGAGGTTGAGAGGCTCGCGCACAGGTATGCCGCCGATGCGAAGCGGTTCATACTCGACGGGGATAAGCAGGTTGAGACCATCGAGCACTACGCGATAGACGTGGATGAACGCTCAAAGTTCTGGGAGCTCGAGAGACTACTATCTGAGTCAAACAAGTCCACCATAGTTTTCACGGCGACAAAGAGTAGGAGTAGGTGGGTGGCTGAGAAGCTCTCAGCGAGGGGGCACAGGGTTGCCTACATCAACGGGGATATGCCGCAGGCCAAGCGTGAGCAGACACTATGGCTCTTCAGGCAGGGCAGGATAAACATACTCGTGGCCACAGAGCTACTCGCAAGGGGAATAGACATAATCGAGCTTGAACGAGTCATAAACTTCGACGTACCACAGGATGTCCACGCATATACCCACAGGGCTGGGAGAACTGGTAGGATGGGTAGAAGGGGTGAAGTCATATCCCTGGTGTCACCCCGCGATAGGCAGGCGTTCGCGAATATTGAGGTAACCCTGAATATGAGGATACCTCCATACCCGCAACGCTGAACTAAACCCATAAAACCTATCTTTGTAAGCCACCCCGCCCTAAAGGGCGAGGTTATGGGACGTGTATATTGGATGGCTTTGATTCTAACCAATTTTTAAAGACTCAGGTTGGTTTAAATCTACTCAAGTTTTGGGGTCGAAAGGTTTTAGTGGTTGGAGGGCTGTTTTGGTTATGCGCAAGAAACTACTTTTCACAGGTTTGGTGATTCTTATTCTCGGTGTAAGCGTCATTGGACTTGGCCTCGTTCGTGTGGAGTCCTCATCAATACGCTCAACTCAGGTCACAGCCTACTCCCAGGGGGAATATGTTACAGGTGTGATTAACTTGAGCGTCCCCTCAGTGCTCACTGTGGAGTCATCATCGAAGGACTCCGGTCTCATCCCGACGAGTGCTCTGAGTCTTGTAAACGAGTCAAATATTTATCTATACGCGATTAGACCCAATGCCTCAAGTGGGGGAATATACTCTTATACAAATATAAGTGGTATCTATTACTATGTTGTTTTCTCTAACACCACACCCACCGTGAGCCACCTTATCACACCTCTGAACGCGGCAGTCTACGCCACACTCATATTTATAGGAATAGTGTTCAGCATAGTGGGCGTGGTTGCACTAATACTTGGAGTAGTGTTGAAGGCTCCACAGAAACCGGTGACCTAAAACTCACGGGACCGCTCATTTATAAACTTTCCAAAACCTCGTCTTTTAAGGCGGGGATCACGTGGGTATAAATACGTATGTGAAAGAATGGTTGGTGTGCGTGTGAGAGCCTACCGCTTCCGGGCGTACGCTTCGAAGACCACGGCGGGGGTGTTAAGAACCCAGCTCCAAGTAGCCTGCAAACTCTATAATACGCTCTTACACGCCGAGGAAGAAGAATACAGGAAAAACAAGCACACTATGAGTAGGAATGAGCTTCGGCAGCTCGCCTTGGACCTCCGAAAACGGAACACGGAGTTCCAAGCACTGCACTCCCAGGTCGCCCAGCAGGTCGCCGATAGGTTCTACCAAGCTAGGAAGCGATTCTTCGATGGACTCGCGAACAAGCCCAAGACAAAGAAGCCTCATAAGTACCTTTCTCTCGTGTATCCCCAATCTGGCTGGAAGCTTTCTAATATTAGAGAAGTTGGGGAGGGTGAAAACACTGAGAAAAAGAAGGCTCGGCTCTACTTAAGCAAGATAGGCTTCTTTACCGTAGTGATGCACAGAGATTTCCCCTTAGAGCGTGTTTCCCAGGTTTGTGTGAAGCTCAACGCCTCAGGCAGAATATACGTGGTTTTCCTCGTGGCGGAGAAAGTAGAAGTACAGCTCGAGCAGTCCCCAAAGGACCCGAAGAAGGCGGTGAGTGTGGACGTGGGTATAATGAGGCTTGTCACTTTGTCGGATGGGCGCTTTCTTGAGAATCCGAGGCCGCTTGAGCGCTCGCTTGAACGGGTCCGGGCTCTGCAGAGTAGCCTCTCAAGGAAGAAGAAGCTTTCCAAAAACTGGTTTAGGGCGTGGAGGAGGCTTGCGAAGGAGTATGAGCACGTGGGCGACTTCAGGCGTGACCTCTTCTACAAGCTCGGAGCACTACTCGCAGCCGAGTACGACGTCTTGGTCTTGGAGGACTTGAATGTTGTCGGCCTAGTTCGGAAGAGTGAAACCGGGAAGAGGAGGCTTCGGCTCCACGATTCCGCGTTCTCCGAGTTGAGGCGGGCTCTGGAGTGGGAGTTTGAGAAGCGTGGGAGAGGCGTGCTCGCTGTCCCAGCGTATAACACCTCCCGTGAGTGCTTCCGGTGCGGGGAAATAAACCGCGACTTGACTTTGGGGGACAGGGTTTTCCGCTGTCCCCACTGCGGCTTCACCTTGGACCGGGACCTCAACGCTTGCCTGGTTCTTTTGAAGCGTGCAGGGTGGGTGCCACCCGTTGTGCCCGTGGAGCTTCGCCCAATACCTCCCCCACCAACCCTAGGGATGGTGGGGAGGGGTAGGCAAGGTGGGGTGTTGATTCAGGAAGCTCCGCCCTCCGGGGCGGGGTAGCTCACCGGTGTGATAGGGTGTTTTAAGTTCAGGCTTATCTATAAGGCGGGATTATTTAGCTGACCAGTTATGGTAAAAACTTATAGTGGTGTGCGTGGTTTTAACGCGGATGACTGTATGCTTGAAGAGATGTTTAAGGCTAGAGCTGAGGTAAAGAGGGTTCTTCAGGTTGCGCTCTATCATGATAAGCTGGATGGTATTAAAGCGGGGTTGAGGATGTTTCCGTCGAACCGCCTAATAATGCTTTACCACTTGGCGCCTCAGGATGTCTCGAGGAGGGAGTTGGAGGAGAGGGTTCAGACCTACGTTGATCAGGTAGAGGAGGTTTTGGGTATCGGTGTGGAGGTGGTCCAGCTCAAATCCAATCTCTTCGAGGATGTGTTCGATACTGTGAAGGAGATAGTGAAGAGGTATAGGTCGGAGTATGATGATATAATACTCAACCTCACTGAAGGTGATAAGATACTCACCTGTAACGCTCTCTCATCCGCGTTCGTTTTCGGTCTGAGGGCTTTCTGGACTGATGGTGTTAAACCCTACGTGTTCCCCATAATCAAGCTTGGTTACCACCGAGCAATATCAGACGCCAAGCTTGATATACTGAAGGCCATCCAGAGGAGTAGGGACGGTGTGCAGAGCCTAGAGGACTTGGTGATGGCCACTGGGTACGATAAGGCTCAGATAAGCCATCACGTGAACGGCGGCCCGCAGAGTAAGGGCCTCGTTGAGCTTGGGTTGGTGGAGACTGAGAGGCTTGAGCGTGGGAGACTGGCCATAAGGCTCACCGCGCTTGGGAAAATATTCCTCACCAGCCTAGAAGAAGAGTGATGGGTCAAACCAATCTATTTTTAAGCTTTTCGGTATAACCGTTCCCAGCGAAAGCCTATCCCCTAAACCGTATTACTGGTTGCATATGAAAAACAGAAAGGTTTTAGGTGTATCAAACTCGGTGTTTGCTGCCACAGCGGTGGTCCTGGCCATACTGGTGGTCGTGGGCTTCGCGCTCTACGCCACGAAGAGCTCAACAGCGTCCACGGTAACCGTGCCCACAACTGTCACTCAATACTCAACCCAGTACTCAACGGTTACCCAGTATTCAACGATATATCAGACCTCGGTTTCAACCTCGACGGTAACCAAGACGGTGACCCCAGCCTACAGTGGTGCGTTCTACAATGGTCAGGTTATAACCTTCGACTACACTTCACAGTTCATGTGCACTCCACCACTAACACAGTTCTTCCCCAATGAAACAGCAGCCAACCAGACAGCAATGGGCTGTGAAGTTGGAGCCGCTGACATGTCCGCCTTCCCATCAAACGCAGCCCCATTCTATGTGCTTGTACCAGCGTTCGCAGGGCTCTCAATATTCGGTGTACACCAGCTAGGAGCCACAGACCTAGGCTTCCCAACCTTCATCTATGGCTCCCAGAACTACACGATTGTAACACAGTGCGGTGCGGGGCTCTCCAAGACGGCGTGCCCAGACCACATGTCCCTAATATATTCACCGGCTTTCACAGCGGTCGAGGAACACTTGGGTATTAAGAACGGCGTGTTCGGTCTCCCTGAAGGTGTTCTACCAACACCTGCACACGACCACTTGGTGACCTTTGCTACGAACACATCCATACCCTGGTACATAGTGGTTGTGCTCGTGTTCGACCCCAACATCTACCCCAACCCAGTCACAGGTCAATGCTCAGTGATAGTCCCCTCGAACCTAAGTAACCCCACAGCCAACTGCCTCAACAACTTCCAAGCGCTCCAAGCGGCCATGGGAACAGCCTCCTCGGCTGTTTCAGCCGCGAACGCTAAGAACCCAATCTGGCAGACCCTCGGCGAACCAACTCTACAGGTGGTTGTGCCAGGGATAAGCTCACCATCACAGCTATCCTCAGCCAACAGCAACATGGTGCTATACTTCAGCGACCCAGCAGTATACCCATACCCACTCTAAGCGGATAACCCAAACACCGACCTATCCTCCTTCTTTTTTTAAAAAAATGTTTTTGTGGGGTGTCTAAAACACAGTTGAATGGTTTTTTCAGAGTTGATTCTTAGAGTCTTTGTTGATTGCGCACAGCTTTTCTTCTGGGTTTAGGGCTTTGGTGCTTCACTTTAGGTTGGTGTTTGTGTACTTTGATAGGAGCCATACATAGAATTTCTCGGCGTCGGCTAGGCCCCTGACGCGTTCGTTTCCCTCGATGACGTAGTATTCGTCTGGTGCGTGGGCTCTAGCCCCATGGCCTATGCCCGCTGAGATGAATGGTAGCTTGAGTGGTTCCTTGGTGAACATGTATTGTGGGGAGCTTCCCAATGAGTAGGGCCACACGAGTGGGTCGAAGCCGAAGTCCCTGTACGCCTCTATTGTGGCCTGAACTATCCCCGCCTTGGGGCTTGTCCTAGACCAGTCGTCGGCCGCATTCTGCCCCTCGTACTCTAGTATTTGGATGTCCGTGTAGCCGTGGGTGTCGAGGTGTTTTCTTATTTTTTGAACGGTCTCCTTGGTTGTCTGGTTGGCTATGAGTCTAGATTCGAGCTTCACCGACGCCTTCTCGGGTAACACAGTCTTCACGAGTGGTCCAGTATAGCCACCGTAGATGCCTTGAATGTTTAGGGTGGTCGTGTATAGCGCCTTCAATAGAAGGTCTCTCCCGTGGAGGTCACGGTAGAAATGCTTCACCCCTAAAACACTCCTTAACGCCTCTTCATCGAGCCTCTGCGCAAGTTTGTCCACAAGCTCCAAGTCTTCTGGGGTCGGTGGCGCCACGTTATCGTAGAACCCCTCAATCAGGACTCGGGTTGGGTCGGCTGGGTCGGTCATACTCGCCAACGCGTGTATCAGCCTCCACACGGGGCTCTCAACTATAGCGGCATAGCTACTGTGTATCGCCCGCTCAGTGGGACCCCTCCCCCACTTCTCACCCGAACACACAAGCTCGAACTCCACAACACCCTTGCATCCAAGCGACATGGACACTTCCCCGTTAATGTTCTGGGAGGCGCCGGGCGCGAGGCATGCGTCAGCCCTGCTCAGCTTACCAGCCCTATCCCTCACGAAGTCGATAAGGTGGGCGCTGCCCAGCTCCTCCTCACCCTCAGCCACAAACATGAGGTTGACTGGGAGCTCCAAACCACACTCCTTAATCGAGAACAAAGAGTTCAGGAAAGCCATGAGTGGGCCCTTACTGTTTATTGCACCCCTACCCACTAACACCTTCTTGAATGGCTCCATTTTAACAAGTTGGGGGTCGAATGGGTCCCTTATCAGAGTCCAGTTTTCACCTGAGACCTGCTTCACATCGTACATCATGTAGACGATTAGTGTGTTCTTAGCGCCAGCATCGTAGTGGCCGAAAACCACTGGTTGACCCTTGGTCTCGTAGAGCTCCGTGTCCACGCATCCAAGCTTTTTGAACTGGTCGAGCAGGTATTGTGCGCACCGCCTCACACCCTCAGGGTTCTCGGCTGCAACGCTGGGTATGCGTATGATCTCCTTGATGCGTTCAATATGGGACTCTAAGTGGGCATCTATATAGGAGTAAACTCCTTCAAGTTCTTGTTTATTCATTCAGAGTCACAATTAGTTATGCGCGATGTCTAAAAAACGTTGTGAGGAATCCATGTGATACCAAACCTCGCTTTGTGAAAATATTCAGCGTTATCTAATCCTCCTTTCGTTGTGTTTGGATAAGCTTATTTCAGCGCTACGAGTGGTATGCGTGGTGGAATTGTCGAGCTTAGCCGAGGAAGTTGAAGATGCTTTTAGGGAGTTATACTCTATGTTCAATTCATCCAAGAATAACACCACCAGGCTTTGTTTGGCTTGGGATATAATAGAACTCTATCTTGCGAGGGCGACCAAATCGCATGACTGGGATGCACAGTTTAAATACGCTTCCAAATCTAATGTACTCAACTCCCTGTTTAAGGTTCTGTGCATGGATGCCGGCTTCAGGAGGAACCTTGAAAACATTGGGGGCATTACACCGGTAGTGGTTGGGGGTGAACCAGTCGAGTTCAAGGAACCCAGCAACGTATCCCAGCTAATCTGGTTAGCCAAGTTTGCACGGGACACAATACTCACGAGTAAAGCGGATCAGGACGTGTTATCCGGGCTCGTCGCAGTTGTGAACGAAGCCCTAAAACCCTTCATCAAGGAGCTGGTGCCCTGCAGCTAGGTCAGCCCAATGGGCTCGATTCAAAGATGAAACAAGAATGTGTGTGATGCCAACGTAGCCTCTCTATATGAGAGTACCAAAAGGGTTCGCAGGTCAGGGTAGGTGGGTATTTTATTGAAGCTGACGCACACACTGTTCGTGATCCGCACAGTCAACTCATTCGGGTGGTCAGCCGCGATGCCCTTCTTCGCAATATACCTAGAAGTGGAGAGGGGGGTTGGGCTAGGCGTCATCGGCGCAGCCTACCTTGTCTCCGGGCTACTATCCCTATGTGGACAACTCTTGGGGGGCTGGTTCACTGACCTCTTCGGCTCAAAGAGCGTGATGCTCGCCGGTTACACATCATCCATATTATCCTCAACGCTGATGGCGTACATGCTTTGGGTCAAGCTCAACGTGTTACCAATAATAATCCTATACGTGGTCTTCTCCTTTTTCAGAGCACTCTCCAACCCAGCCACATCAGCGCTTATCGCATCCCAAAAACAGAGGACGGAGATCGCCTCCGGCTTCTCACTGCAAACCATGGGTGGAAACATAGGCTTCGGCCTGGGTCCAGCGGCCGGAGGCGTACTCTCGGAGCGATTGGGCTACCCAGTGGTCTTCGCGCTCAGCGCTATAGCCGCATCAACGGCGCTCGTACTCGCCCTAGGCCTCATAAGGTTCGATGAGCTGCCACGCACCGAGTTGAGTGTGGAGCACGGCAAGCCTAAGTTAAGCGGGCTCCTCCCCACGGGTAAGGAGACGCTGGGTTTTCTGGGTGTTGTCATTGTGCTCTTCTACGTTGACGGCTGCCTCTATACGCCGCTATCACTCTACTCAGCAGGATTCATACACCTGTCAAACCAGGACATAGGTTTACTCTTCACCACCAACGGTCTACTAATAGCTGCACTCCAACTACCACTAATCCGGATACTAGAAAGAAATGGGTGGATTACCTATGCGCCTATACTCTCAGCCATACTTATGGCATCCGCCTATATAACCATAGCCAATACGCGGAGCTTCGAACCCTTCATCGTGGCCATGGGTGTGGCAACCGTGGGTGAAATACTCCTAACGGTGCCTATGCAACTAATGATAACGGCCCTAAGCAGCCCGAGTAACAGGGGGGCCTACCAGGGATACTACTCGGCTGCGACGAGTACTGGTAGAACCCTAGCCTCCTTCATCACACCAATAACGTTTCTAGTATTTAACCCCCCAAGCTACGCGTGGTATATGGTATCCACGGTGTCCATCGCTGGGGGCATAGCGCACCTAGCCGTGCGCAGATGGGTTGAGTATAAGGAATCCTACCCTGAGAAGACACTGCGGAGTCCGAAATAGAAATTGAGCTGCTCGAAGCTTACTAAATAAGCTGGAAAACGGATTCCCAGCTAAGATGGTCGAAGGCCATGGTCTCAGTGTTGGCATAAGCCCCGAATAATGTCCTACTCTTTCCGATTTGCCTTGAACATTCAAACTCTTGAAACCATGCGGTAATCACGATAACGCGGGCCCCTAAACCCATTGCTCAAATAGCTCGCCTATACAAGTGTTTAAATCTACGTAGTCCACACCTTAACATAGTCTTATGGTGTTTGTCTCAGTCGACGGTGGGGCCACTAAGACTGTTGGTGTGTGCTATGATTCAACCGGCCATATACTGGGTGTGAGTGCACGCGGCCCGTCAAATTTTAGGAACATAGGTGTGGAGCCAGCTAAGAGGAGTATCGTTGATTGTGTTAAGGCGGCCTTGGAGAGGTCTGGGCTTGGTTTAAACGAGGTGGAAAGGATGAGTTTCGCGCTTGCGGGGGTCAAGGACTCGGCCATATCGACGCAGATTGTGGATTCGCTCGTGCGTGAGCTGGGTTTTGGCAAGCCTTACACCCTACTCAACGATGGGGAAGCGGGATTCAACTGCAGGTTCTTTGGTAGGGATGGCGTGGTTGTGGCCGCGGGTACAGGTATGATCGCATATATTAGGTTTAACGGTAAAATGGAGAAGTCGAGCGGCTGGGGGTGGCTTATAGGTGATGAGGGAGGCGGGTTCTATATTGGTCGAAGAGCGTTGCAGGAAGCCGCTAAGATTGCTGACGGTAGGTCTGATGGCTCAACTGTGTTTCTTGAAGCCCTCAAATCGTTCTTCGGTGTGTCTGAACCCAGAAGACTAGTGGATGAAGTATACAAAACCCCCATCAATATAAGGAGGATAGGGCTGCTTGCAAGAGAGGTGGCGCTGCTCGCTAGCAGAGGTGAGCCAACTGCGAAGCGGCTCATCGAGGAGGCGGCCTCCGAGGCGGCTTTGAACGCCATAGCCCTCAAGAAGAGATTCAAGGCTGAGAGCCTACCCGTAAGTGGCTTCGGAGGCGTCTTCAAAGCTGGCTCACTCTACTGGGACACACTAAGGGAACATGTGCGCGCGGTCTACCCCGACACACGCTTCATAGACCCACTCTACGGCCACCACGCTGTACTCGGCTCCGTATACATGATTCTCGCGGAGTACGCGTCAAAGGAATTTTCTGAGGAAAGAATACTCCAAGAATTCAACAGAATGGTTGCAACTCTACCTAGAGAGGAAAAACAAGAATACCTACTCCTCGAATAGCCCACACAAATATTCCACCCAGCATCCACACGATCACTAATGCCCCCCATCACCAACCATGATAGGGCTGGGTGGCACCACGAATTATGGGGAACACAGATGGCTAGAGTGGCGTACTAACATCACTGTCAACACCACGTATAAGGTATAGGTCCATTAGATTTATGTGCCATTCGGAATGGGTGGTTGGTCGCCAAAGTTTTTGTGCCCCTCGTCTGGTTTATTATAAGGTTTCATTATTCTAACTTTATGGTGGTCAGTCAGAATGGCTCACGTGTATTCCAAGATTTTAAGCCCCTGCTTCCCACTTTAGGCTCGCTTGCATATACAGTCTTTCTATTAGCTATCGGTAATGTTTTCATAGTCCTACTCTACCCGAGATGGTTTGGATACGCCTTACCAGGCTGCGTGCTACTCTCGTTACCCGTGCTGTATTTTAGGCTCAGACCAGTGCTTGTGCTGGGCTTTACTCCAAGGCAAATGAGGCTTGACAGTGTTACCCGTAGAGATAGAGGTCGCGGTAGGCTCATGTTTGCCCTCGAGTTTCTGGGCGCCATAATCCCCCTGCTCCTAGTGTACCTTTTACCCTTCAAGTACTGGGTTACGCTAGTCTATTTGCTTATCACCTGTTGGCCGCTTGCTAACATCGAGTTCTACCTAGTGCTCAGGGTTATTCGTAAACGGTTTGGAGTATGGTTCTACCGGGTTCAGAGGTACCGTGACGTCTTGGGTGAAAAATATCTTATAGCTACAGGCTACGTGGTCGTGGCATCACCAACTGACCTTCCAAGCCAAATCACAAGGCAAGATGACTGAGTGAGCCCAAAACCCCTCCCTAAAACTCCTCGTAAACTCAGTCTACACTGGATACTCTGGGTTTAGTTGAAGGTAGGAGTTGATTAAAGCTTTTATGCATGTGTATGTAAAAGGTCTTGGATGCCTCATTTACAAGTGGATAGCCTGAAGCTTTATTATAGGAAGGATTCATCCGTTGTGCGGGCTGTTGACGGGGTTGAGTTGGACGTCGAGCGTGGTGAGACGCTTGGCGTAGTGGGTGAGTCCGGATGCGGTAAGTCGAGTTTGGCCGCCGCGATCTTCAGGAGTTTCCCACAGAATGTGGCCTTGTTTGAGGGATCAGTCAAGCTTGGAGACGTGGATATAACTAGGATTGGGGAGGAGGAGTTCAGAAAGGATTATAGATGGAGGCGTATAGCTATGGTGCCCCAGTCGTCCATGAATTCGCTCGACCCAATATATACTGTGGGTAAACAGATGGTTGAAACCATCCAGGAGCACTCGGATATGAATGAGCGGGAGGCTAAAGAGCTCTCAGAGGAGATGCTCCGCGAGGTCGAGTTACCCGTTGAAGTATTCAACAGGTACCCATTCCAGCTTAGCGGCGGCCAGAAGCAGAGGGTGATGATAGCTCTAGCACTCGTCTTAAATCCCGAGTTACTCATCGCTGATGAGCCGACAACGGCTCTGGATGTGGTTGTGCAATCCAAGATACTACGCCTACTTTTGAGGTTGAGCTCTGAGCGTAGGATGACTAGCATCTATATAACTCACGATATGGGCGTCGTCTCAGTGGTGGCCTCTAAGGTGGCTGTGATGTACGCTGGGAGAATAGTTGAGGTCGCCCCGGCCTCCGAGCTATTCGCGAACCCCCTCCACCCCTACACTCAGAAGCTGATTTCGTGTATACCGCGCCTAGGTGGTAAAAGGGAGGGTGAGCTAAGGTATATACCTGGCACCCCACCATCACTTACTGAGGGGAACTTTGAGAGCTGCCTTTTCGCACCCAGATGTGAACGGGTTATGAGTGAGTGTTCACGGATTCGACCTAAGCTTGTTAAGGCTGGGGACGAGCACTATGTGGCGTGCCTCCTATACGGGTGATGTTGGAATGTCCCATCAGGATTCACTGCTCGAAGCAAAATCGGTTAAGGTGTACTACAATGTGAGGCGCGGGTTAGCAAGTCTTCTTCTGAAGGCGGTTGATGATGTGGACTTCAAGATTGGCGGTGGATACATTATCGGCGTAGTGGGGGAGTCTGGGTGTGGTAAATCAACCCTAGCCCGTGTTTTAAGCGGCATCGAGGCGCCCACGGATGGCGAGGTGGTGTTTAACGGTGCGAGCCTTAGGCGCATGTCTAGGTCTAAGAAGAAGGAGTTTCATCGGAGTGTTCAAATGATCTTCCAGGACCCATACGAGGCCGTCAACCCCCGGTACACAGTGTTCGACACGGTGGCGGAGGGGCTGAGGGTTCAGGGGGTAAAGGAGAAGGAAGTGATTGAGGATAGGGTTCGCCAAGCGTTGGAGTACGTCAGGCTCAGCCCGCCTGAGAGTTTCACTGAGCGCAAACCCTACGAGTTAAGCGGTGGACAACTCCAGAGGGTTGCGATAGCCAGAGCCCTAGTGTTGGAGCCCAAGGTGGTGTTGGCGGACGAACCCGTATCCATGCTCGATGTCTCGGTGAGGGCGGAGGTGCTTAACACACTTATTAAAGCCAAGAATGATAGGGGTATGGGTGTGGTGTTCATAACACACGACATAGCGCTCGCCGACTATGTGTCCGACTATGTGGCCGTGATGTACCTTGGCAAAATAGTGGAGTATGGTAGGGCTGAAGAAGTTGTATCCAACCCCCTCCACCCCTACACCCAAGCCATAATCGACGCCGTACCCCTGATAGGTAAAAAGTTCGTTGACAGGGAGCTAATAAAAGGCGAGATATCCTCGGCTATGAATGTTCCAAGTGGGTGCAGGTTCAGGAATAGGTGCCCCTACGCGCAGAGCGTGTGTGCGGAGAAGGAGCCCCAGCTTCTAGAGATGGGTCAATCCCACTATGTAGCCTGCCACTTCGCGGGCCAAGTGACTCCACCCACCCAGCTGGAATCCGTCTGAGCCCTATCTTCGCCTCACAGCCATCTCCTGTCGCACGGCTTCCCCAAGAGAGTAGAAGGCCACCCCGAGAACCGTGAGACCTAGGCCTGGTGGTAGTATCCACCACCATAGGAACGCGTTCTGGGCTGAGAAGAGTGATGATGCGAAGCCAATCATGTTACCCCAGGTGGGGAAACCCGTTATACCAAGCCCGAGGAAGTCGAGTCCCGCCTCTATGCCTATCACAGCAGGCACATCTATTGCTAGCTGGGCGAATAGTATGCCCGCCAGCTCTGGGAGGATGTGTCTGAACACGATGTGGGGCCAGTTGGCGCCGAACCCGGCGGACGCCTTAACGTACGCCCTGTTCTTAAGTGAGAGTGTCTGGGATCGGATTATGCGGGCGGTGCCCGGCCAGGATAAAAGTGATATGAGTATTATTATGAGGTAGACTTTGCCTATGTTGATGTGGAGTACGAAGACAAGTGTGCCAAGTGTTATTAGTAGGGGTAGGAAGGGTATTACGAGGAGTATATCGTTGATTGCCACCAGCACCATGTCGAATGCTCCACCGAAATAGCCGGCCACAAGACCGAACATTAAGCCTATGGCAACTATTAGCACCGAGGCTATGAGCCCTATAAGGAGTGAAGTTCTCGCACCGTATACGAACTCCGACCACACGCTGGCCCCGTTGTTATCTGTTCCCAGTAAGCCGAAGGTTTGGCCGAAAACCACTATACGCACATCACTCAGATACACCTTGGCGACGGAGTCCTCTGGTAGGTCCACGCTCACAACGAGCCTGAATGTGTAAACACCGCTGCGGCTGAACGCCTGCTGCGAGAAAACCCTAGCCGCGAAGGGTAGCTCTGAGAGTGGTATGCTCTGCGACCAGGGCATGCTGGAGGGTGAAAGTGTGCCCGCGGTGACTAGCTGCCAGCCGCCACCCACCAGTGGTTGGAAGGCGGAGGAGCTGTTAAGCGTCGCGGTGGTGCCAGAGTCCAGAACCCAGAAAGCCCTGTGCTCTGGGTTAACCAGGTAGCCTTCGATGGACACTATCCCTGAACCCTTAACCGATGGGTTCACGGCGTACTGAACATAGATGTCTGTGGGTAGACCAGTATACTTAAAGCTGTAGGTAAGCGTTATATTGGTGTTGGTGGGGCCCGTCGCAACTATTTGAAGGCTTCCCGGCCCCGTGTTGACTAGTGTTGAGGCGAGTCTCTGGGCCTGTATCCCACTTGGACCATAAGTTGTATTCAAAGTCACACTGACTCCCCGTGCTCCACCCACTACGCTGGTGTTCCAGACCTTGAGTGAGTCTGGTGACTTGAACTCCGCAGCAGGGTTGGATGGTAGGTAGAGTGTTGTGGAGTAGTGTGAGAGGCCGGGTAGGTATCTAATCCAGGCTGGCATACTGTAGGGTGTTGAGGCATACCAAGCCTGCGGTTGGTATGCGTTGGGGTACACTGTGATGACCGGTGCGAGTACGGCTATAAGTGCGAAGAAGAGGGCTATTCCCACACCGATTACGGCGGATCTCCTGTGTAGTAGTCTCCTCATGAAGTCTAACAAGGTTAGTACCTCACTCTTGGGTCGATCAGGGGGTATATGAGGTCCATAGCTAGGAAGACCATGATGGCCATAAACGAAATTATGAAGAAGTCTCCCTCAAGCAGGGGTATATCATAGTTAACCGCAGCCTTTACCAAGAGTGAGCCGAGCCCGTTAAAGTTGAACGCGTACTCGATAAACACGACGCCACTTAATAGGAAGGCCACGTCTATACCCACCCTAGTCACAACGGGTAGTATCGCGTTACGCATGACGTGTCTACTATAGATGAGCTTATCCCGTACACCCCTTATTTTTGCTTGCCTCACGAAATCCGAGTCAAGCACCTCGACGCTGTTGTTCCGCATCAGGAGAGCCCTGGCACCGAAGCTTAGAAGTGTTAAGGTGACTATGGGCAGAGTGGCTGCCCAAGCGAACCTCTCATAGTAGGAGAAGCCTGTATAGGGGTTCCCATTGGGTTTTAGGAGCGCGGTGGTCATGGAGATGGGGAACCAGCGCAGAATCCCCGCGAATACAACCAGTACCACCACGGCCACCCAGAATGAAGGTATATTATAGGTGAACTGGAAGACCAGTGAGCTTGTGTGGTCCACCTTGTTACCCCTCTTTGAAGCCGCATATATACCCCAATTAATCGCGAGAATGGTGCTCAGTATTAGGGCCGGTATCACCACGGCGAAGGTGTTCCAGAAGTTGGCTTCTATCTCGCTTATGACGGGTGACCCCGTGTAGTCCAAGCCGAAATGAAACGTGAACATGGCCACCATATACTTGACGAACCTAACGTAGAGAGGCTGATTTAACCCGAATGTCCGGTCAAGGTTCTGAAGTGCGAGTTGATAGTCGTGGCTATTCAAACCCTGAGCGGACTTCGGCAAGTATAGGGAGGCTATATTTATGTGGGCTATTGCGGGTAGAATTGCGAAGATAAAAAAGTTGATGATGGCGACCGCGACGAGTACGCCCAGTCGCTCAACCATCCTTAGACCGATGTATCTCAGTGTTCCCATGGCTGTATCCAGCGCTCTACCTTCTCCTCAGCGCTAGCACGGCGACCGCTATTATCACTATGATTACAACTACAACTGCGGCTATTACTCCCGTGTTGATGTGCGTGGTTGTGGTCGTGGTTGTGGTCGACGTAGTAGTTGAAGTTGTGGTTTGAGACGAGGGCGCAGTGGTGCTCGACGCACTCGTTGTGCTCGTAGTGGTTGTTGGGGTTGACGGGTTTACTGTGAACGAGTAGAACCTTAGATACTCGTGTTTGAGGCCTCCAATGGTGTAGGTGGCGTTAACTATGGCTTCGTATGTTCCCGGTGCAAGGTTAGCGGTGTTCACGCTCCCAGTGTAAACGCTACCCGACACTTGGGTCATGGGTACAACTGCGGGAGACCCATCTGTGAAGCTCACCGGCTGCCCGTTGAAGTGTACCACCTGTATCTGCGCACTCGCGTTGGCTATTGGGTAGGTATTGAATAGGTCCGTTTGGTTGTTCCAAACAATTGTTGTAACGTTGGCGCCAAGCGTGTAGGTTTGACCCTGTGTGAGGTTAGTCCACTGGGTCAGTGGGTCGAATTTCCAGTAGGCGTAGTTGGCCACGGTCTCAGCTATACCGCTCTGCTTGCTCCAACCGTCAAAGATGTAGGCGCCAGACCCCAACTCGTTGATATAGAGCTTGTTGGCTAAATCCTGCGGGGGTATCCTGTCGAATATGTGCATAGGCAATATTATTATACCTATCTGGTAGAGTGTCCAAACAGAGCTCGTGTTAAAGTATAGCTGTATCTGGTAGGGGTTTGAGGAGTTGACGTTGGAGTATACTAGTGTTGGCAGAGACCCGAAGTAGAATGGGGCAGAGTTCTGTGCCACCACCGAATAGTTGATTTGGAGACCATCCAGGTTGTAGACACCCTTGCTGAGCCCTGGGGTATCCAGATACCATAGCGTAAAGTTATAGTCTGCGGCGGTGAGGGGTACACCGTCCTGGAATGTGACGTTCCTCGCGAAGTTGAGTGTTATGATTTGACCGTTCACTATGTTGCCGTCGGGTGTAGACGTATTAATGTGGGATTCGACGCTCCAGCTTTGAGCGATCCATGGGAGTATTTGGCCGGGTACAGAGTTGTTGGTTGTGAATGGTGAGTCGTAAAGTGTGTAGAGTAGCCCGAGCGCCGCAGCTGAGGTTGAGCTGTAGATGTTCATATGGTTGGGTGCAGAGTTCGACAGACCTGGTAGATAGAGTGTGCCGTTCGTCGTGTCTCCGACGGGGTGCACGTATGTAGTGGAGATACCGAAGCCTGGGGACACAATGTAGTTTGCGAAGTTGTGAATATTCACAACCGTGTCCGCCACATTCCATGAGAGCATGACGTAGGGTAGCTGCTGCATTAGGTAGACCTGCGCGAGCTTGGTGAGCTCCACGGATTTTGTATAGTTAGAGGTGCTCACAGCCTCCTGTAGTATGTTGAATATTGTTTGGTTATAGAATCCCCCAGCGTTCTCACTCTGGTATCCCTCCCCACCGAATAGGAATTCAAGCTGTATTGGGCCGATGTCTGAGACGTACACCCAACCCAAGTAGAGCATGTCCCACGTCTGCTGATTATAGGGTACGCTTGTGGCCGCTATTATTGTGCTTATACTTTCGCCGACGGGTGTGATAGTCAGGTTGATTTTGGCCGCGGCTGACTGGAGTAGCTCTGCGAAGGCTTGGGAGCCGGGGTGACCCGCCCAGTAGAGGAATGTGGGCTGGAAGAGCGTGCCGTTTGGAAGGTACCATTGCCCCTTGGCTTGATTGTACACTAGTCCAGCCTCCCTAAGGTATTGTGCTGCGCGTGTGAGGTTGTATGACTCGTACTGGAGGTAGTACTGATATGCTTGTGGGCTGGCGAAGGCTGGGTACGATGATGGGAGGAGGAACGTGGGTGAGGCAACGCAGACCAGTCCTCCATCACATATAGTGGACTGGATGGTGCTGTAGTCTATAAGCGAGATTATGGCTCTCCTAAAGTAAGTGTTGTTGTAGGGGTAACGTGCGAAGTTGAACTGGATCTGTCTGAACCCGAATGTGGGTATGACTGTAACATTGAAGTTGGGGTTTGTTTCCGCGTTCTGGATGATGCTTGGCTCGGTGAACGAGTAAACGTCACCCTGACCCGCTTGCATGGCTTCGTAAACTGCCTCGTCACTAGAATAGGTCCACTCGTATACCACCTTATTCACATATGGGTAGTGGTATCTCGCCTGGTTTGGAGCTAGCACCGGCGTGTTATAGTTTGGTATCAGTGGATAAACACCTGTCTGAGCCGATATCGACGCCGCTAAGAGGGTGATGAGTATCCCCGCGGCGATGAGCGATAGTGCTCCGCCTATTTTACTTCCTCTTTTACTATGTCTAAAAACCATGCACTAAACACGTGGAAAGATTATTATAAACATTTTGTGCAACCAATTGACAAAAATAAGCGGGAAAAATGAAGGCTACGATGTGCATGTCTCCGTCACTTTGAAGACGAGGCTTGATGAGTCAAGCTCACCCATCACGCCAAGGGGTATGGTGGGTATATCCGTGTTGTGGCCGGCGTTAAACCCGTAAACACATGGCACCCCTATTCTCTCAAGCCTCTCCCTTACGATTTCCTCCACCGTGATGGCGTTGATGGGTTTACCCGCGCGCTCGGGTGGCGGGCAGTTTATGCACGTAGAGAACACTATGCCCGCGGCCTTCTTTATTGATTCGTTGAGTAGTAGGTGTGTGAGCATCCCATCCACCTTATATGGGTCCTCATCCACCTCCTCGAGTAGCACTATTTTACCCTCAAACTCCGGCTGGTAGGGTGTGCCGAGCATTCTCGTGATGAGGGATAGGTTGCCACCCACTATGGGCCCCCGTGCGACCCCCTTAACCACACACCGCAGGTAGCCACTAGGTTGCTCAACCTCCCCGATTGGGTGCTCACCCATAGTGGCCTTCTTGAACCACTCCAAGGTGTACTTGGAGGGTTGCTCAGCGCCGAAATCCGTTGCCACCATTGGTCCATGGAATGTCACTAGCCCAGTCATCCTGTATATGGAGTTTAGGAGCGCCGTCAGGTCGCTGTACCCCACTACGATCTTGGGGTTATCCCTGATGAGTGAGTAGTCGAGGTCTCCGAGTATACGTAGTGTCCCGTAACCGCCGCGTGACGCAATGATGCATTTAACTTCACTATCGGCGAACGCTTCCTCGACCTCCTTCCTCCTCTCTTCATCTGGGGCGGAAATCATGGGGTTCCCACATAGATTCCTCAATACCCTACCCAACCTAACCCTGAAGCCCATCTGCGTGAGGAGGCCGACCCCCCTCGAAAGCCTCTCGAAGTTCACGGGCGAGGCGGGGGTGATAACCTGAATCAGGTCACCCTTCGCTAGGCGACGTGGAAGTATTCTATCCATATATCAGGGTTTAGACCTCTCCCCTAAAAGCATTATTGCAGAACCACGATAGTGTCCATATAACGCTTTTCCAGGCTTGGGGCTCATTCACACTATACCCTAAATCTGACACCATCATAATTGCTTCGAAAGGCTTAAGCCCTCTATGGTTGTAATTGTGTTTCGATGAAGCCAAATAATAAGCCATCCAAACTTAGGGAGGGTGCGACCGTGGCGGTCATAGCCCCCTCAAGCTACCCGGATTACCCCCACTTCAATCTTCAGGGGGGCTTAGAGTACATTAGAAGCTTGGGCTACAGGGTTGTGCTGGGTGACACACTCAAACACGCCTTAATGAACGGTCTCACAAGCGCCCCACCCCAAGAGAGGGCTAAGGAGGTCAACTGGGCCTTCACCGACAAGGGTGTGGACGCCATAATATGTGCGCGTGGAGGAGTGGGCTCACTCGAATTATTACGATTACTAGACTATGATGGGATAGCCTCCAACCCCAAACCATTCGTGGGCTACTCTGACACCACGAGTATACAGAACGCCCTGCTGAGCCTGTGCGGGCTCCCAACAATCCAGGGGCCTATGGCGGCGGTTGGCTTCGGGGATGACTCAAACATTGAACGCACAAAGGGTTACTGGGCCACCCTCATCGGAGTGCTCAAGGGTGAAACACCCGTTCTAGGCGGGTGGCGTGGGGGACCCCAACCCCTAACATTGAAGGGCGGTGTGGGTAGGGGTAGATTGGTGGGTGGTAACATCATACTATACACATTCATCGCGGGCTCCAGGTTCGACCCCCTCACTAGGGGTGACATACTATTCTTGGAGGACATAAAGGAGGAGGCGTGGCGCATATCCAACCAGCTCGCAAGCCTCGACGCGCGGGGAGCCCTAGACGAGTTAGGGGGAGCCCTTATAGGCGAGTTCCCTAGGGATGATGGTAACCCGCAGCCCAGGAGACCCGAAGAGCAGCTAAGAGAGGTATTCTCAGGCAGAAACTACCCCTCATTCATCAACTATCCATGCTGCCACGGCTACGGACGTGAACCTGTACCCCTAGGCATCCGCGTCGAGATGGATGCAGACAACCACACACTAAGCCTACTCGAACCGTTCGCAGAGTAGATTTAACCGAGGACCTAAAACGCATTGTGAACAAAGCAAGAATCGGCCCTCCGATGAATCTAAACCGACCGGTACGCTCTTCGAGAGCTAAAACCATTTGAAGTTATGCATCGAGATACCTAGCACAATTGCTTAGGTGGTGAGCCGGTGGGAGAAACCCACGTTCGACTTGGTGTTGGTAAGCACATCTGAAGTAACCGTTTAGTCAACACTACCTACGCGCTATGAGTCTCACCCACTGATCCGAGTACGTGTTTATGGTTTATCCTGAACATGCGAAACATCATCTGGAAACCTAGTTCTCGGTTATAGCACTCCAATACTGGTTGCGGGACGCCGCGCAACGGGGTTAATCTACCTCCTAGCGGTGAGCACCCTGAGCCATCAACTACGAGAATACCTTACTCAGGGCGGGCAGGCTCCGCGGGTATGTTGATAGGTGTACTCTTCCCAGAACCATTCTTCCAAGAAGGAGTTTTATCCCCGCGTCAGACATTGAGAGGGGCGTCGTCAAACGCCGCTCTTCTACCGAAGCGCTTTGAGATACACCTCTATGCGAGCTGAGTCACCTGCTCACCCAACCAAATTTATAGTTTGCTTCTTACTAGTTTCCAGGCCTCGGTATTGAATTTAGCCCTGATTGTCCTTATGCCTTCTGGGTCTCTACCGAAGTAGACCCTGTTTGTGAGTAGTATTGTGCAGAGGTTGGTTTTGAGGTCGAACCAGATGCCTGTGCCTGTGAAGCCCGTGTGTCCTATTGAGTTGTCGCTGAAGTCATTGACGAAGAACTGTGAGTTCGGCGACTTGATGAACCAGCCGTAACTGTGTTCGCCTCCGAGTGGAATGTTTGACCGGTCTAGGAATAGTCTGAACGCGGTGGGGCTGAATATTCGTGTGTCCCTTGCGAGTAGGTGTAGCGCGTAGTTTTCGAGGTCGGCTAAGCATGAGAAGAGTCCCGCGTGGCCGCACACGCCGCCTAGGAAGTAGCAGTTCTCATCGTGGACGATGCCTGGGCCGTGGGGTCTATCCGTGTACTGCTCTGTGAGTGCTATGACGTGTTTGCTTGGGTCTGGGGTATACATGGTGCGCCTCATTGAGGCGCGTGTGAACACTCTCTCCCGCGCCGCCTCGTTGAGTGGCGTGCGTGTGACCTCCTCTATCAGCCTGCCTAGAACTATGTAGCCTAGGTCTGAGTAGACCTCCTTTGAGCCCGGCTCGTACTCCGGTTGGAGGTCTGAGATGAACCTCACCGCACCTCCCACGTCCTTGGACCACCTGTACAGGTGCATGTGTGCTGGTAGCCCCGATGTGTGGTTGAGTAGCTTGGCGACTTGGGGGTCAAACCTTTTCAACCTGAATTCGCCGAGGTAGGCTGATACCTTGTCTTCTAGCTTCACCGCCCCCTCGGAGACGAGCTGGGCGAGCACGGTGGCGGTGACTATGGGCTTCGTGAGGGAGGCGAGGTCGAATAGTGATTCATCATTTATGGTGCACCCACTCTTGTAGCCAGTGGTACCACCCCACCCCCTATCAACAACCTCACCTCCATGGATGATTGAGTACGCATAGCACGTATAGACCTTACCTTCTATACCGGAGTCAAGTATTCTTTTCAACTCCGTGGTGTTAACCCCGTTTCCGCTGGTTGAGATATTAATCACCTATATTGCACGTGATAACATCAAGAAGGGTATATATGGTGATTGGGCTCACTTCACCCGTGGACTGGTCTACCCCTGCTCATCTAGGAGTAGTCTGAGGTTGCCGTTGACGCGCTGCAGCTCCCTCCGTGCCTCATCCACCCCTAGGCCTAGTTTGAGCATAACTATGCCGAGTTTGACGTTGTAGCCAACCTGCTCGAGGACGCTACGCGCAGCTTCCTCCCTCGCACCGGTTATCTCCATAAGGATTCTGAGCGCCCTAGCCCTAGTCTTCTTGGTTAGTGGCCTCATGTCCACCATATAATTTTTGTAGACTCTCCCCAGCTTAACCATCACACTCGTGGAGACGGCGTTTAGAACCATTTTCTCAGCGGTTCCAGCCTTCATCCTTGTGGAGCCCATTATCACCTCTGGCCCAGTGTCAACGTAGATGGGGATGTCCACGTGCTCGAGAAGTCCTTGGGGGTTGCAGCTTAAGCCGGCGGTCACAGCCCCCAGACTCTTCGCGTGCTTAACAGCGGATAGCACATAGGGTGTCCTACCGCTGGCGGAGAGCCCGAATAGGAGGTCGCGTGAGTTGTAACCAATTGAGCCCAGATCCCTGAGAGCCGCCTCCTCATCGTCTTCTGCGCCCTCAACAGCTCTCCTTATGGCGCGGTCGCCCCCAGCTATGAGCGCGACAACACCCTCCTCACCCACGCCATATGTGGGCTGCCACTCAGCGGAGTCCACAACCCCGATCCTACCACTCGTCCCAGCGCCAATATACACTATTCTCCCACCAGTGCGCAGCGTGTTCGCCGCCGCGTCCACGAGCTTCGCGATCTGGGGGATAGCCTTGGCCACAGCCACAGCCACCTTGGCGTCCTCAGAGTTGATAAGCCTGAGCATATCCTCGGTCCCAAGGAGGTCTATGTTCTCTGTGGCGGGATTACGCTCTTCCGTTATCATCGTAAAACTAGAGTGTTGCGGTGGAAATAAAGCCTTGTACCGGTCTGGCCGCCGCGTTTAGGGTGGCTCCCGGTTAAGCTTTTATGGCTGGTCTTAGATGTGTGGAGAGGTATGGGTCTACTGGATGATGGCGAATACTTGGTTGGAGCACTCTGCCCTTCACGTGGGGTGAGTGTTAACCACGACAAGCTTTTCACACCAGCCTCCAACACCAAGATTATCACAAGCTGGTTCACACTAAACACCTTGGATGAGGACTACGAGTTCTACTCTGAGTACTCGGTGTATGATAGGACGCTTTACTTGAAGTCTAGGGGTAACCCCCTACTCGGGGCTCAAGATATCCAGACGCTGATAGACCAAGCGCGTCTGCCACAGGGTTTAGAGGGCGTCACGCTGGACACTGGATACCTGAACCCTGAGCCCCGGCCACCCGGCTGGTGCTTCGACGATGCGGGTGAAGGCTACGCGCCTGTTGTTGGCGACGTGTGCTTTAACCTGAATCGGGTGAGCGTGGAGAGGCGTGGAGGAGAGTTGGTGATGGATCCCCCAAACAGCTATTTTGAGGTAAGCGTGAGCCGCTCGGCTTCGAATCCACTTATAAAGGGTAGGAGGGTGGTGTTGTCCGAGTCGAGGTTTGCATCAGGGGGGAAGACGAGCTTCTCCTACCCCTCACCCCCGCGCTTCCTGCTTGAGTACACGGCTGAAATCCTCAGAGCTAGGGGCTTGGCTAATGGGAGGCTTAGGCTTGCATTGGGTCGCCTGCGCGGTACACCCTTCCCCTTCGCTGTGAAGAGCATTGGTGAGGTCTTGCGCACACTCAACAAGCACAGTGAGAATATTGTAGCCGAACTACTCCTACTCCATTCTGGCAAAGAGCTTGGAGCCGGATCGCTTGGCGAATCACTCAAAAAGCTACATGTAGAGCTTGAAAAGCGCTCTATAACACGTGTACGCCTCCATGACGGCTCAGGGCTCTCAAGATATAACTTGGTGAGCCCCGAAGCCTTGGTAAAGATTCTCGGATGGCTCCAAGACAACGGTGTTTTCCTAGAATCCCTACCAGTGGGCTCGGTTGACGGCACACTGAGCAAACGGCTCAATAGGAGGGTTAGGGCTAAGACTGGGAGCCTGCAGGGTGTGAGGGCGCTTTCAGGCTATGCTGATGGGGAATGCTTCTCGATAATCGTGAACCACTGTTTGGACGCCGACGTGGCTGTCAGACTAATCGATGAGTTCGTCGTGAGGCGACTGCTCAGTTAGCGCTCACAGTAATACTTCTCAGCGTGTGTTCATTACTTGTGTGCCTTAGGCGTAGAGTTTGTGTTTCTCCACCCTTTCCTGGTAGAGCTCCAGGTCCTTCCTCCATGCGTCAATGATGTCCTCAGGTTGCGCTCCCTCGGAGATCGTTTTTCTCAGCGAATCCGAGCCCGCGAGTAGGTCGAAGTGTTTCCAGCCCTCCCCGAAGACGCGCTCCGCTCCGTAGTTATCAACCAATATGTGTAGGAGGTGTAGCGCTGTGAGTATGGGGTCGAACTCTTCGCGTTCTAACACGTGTATATGGACGCCCCCACACCTCTGATTCGCATACTTGGAGTAGCGTGGGGTGAACATAATCGGCCGACACTTCACGTTTGAAAGCCCGAGTGAGTTGAATCTGTGCGCCAACTCAACACCGTCAAGCCAAGGTGCACCCACAACTTCAAAGGGGGTGGTGGTGCCCCTCCCAACCGAGAGCTCAGTGCCCTCGAACAGGCATGTGCCCGGGTAGAGTGTGCTGGTGGTGAGTGTGGGTGTGTTGGGTGAGAGTGGTAGCCAAAGCATACCCGTCTCATCATACCACATCTCACGCCTCCACCCCTCAAGCGGAACCACCTCCAACTCCACCTTAGAACCCATCTCACTACGCATAAGGAGGGCTAGCTCACCCACTGTTAGCGCGTACCTAACGGGTATGCGCCAAGCGCAAACTATGGATGTCCTCCCAGGAATGTTCCCTCCAAGCTTTAGCCCCCCAATGGGGTTAGGTCTGTCGAGCACCACAAGTCTGAGGCCGTGGGCCGCGCAGTACTCCAGTGCTGATCTCAGTACGAACAGGTGCGTGTGGTACCTAACACCCCCATCCTGAATATCGTAGACAACGGTGTCCACACCCCGAAACCACTCCCCTTTGAAACCCGGCTTATCCGTGTACCAGCTGTAAACCGGCTTGCGTGTTAGAATATCAACCTCGTCAACCGTGGGCTCCCCCTCCCTCGCCTGACCGTACATTCCATGCTCGGGGCTCACAGCACCCTTGAATGCGTCCCCAAGCTTGGAGTTCAGTATTTCGGTTAGATGTGTGAGCTTAGAAGACACGGCTGTGTGGTTGGTAACCGCTAAAACCCCTGATGCTCTACGAAGTCTACTAATGTCCTCAGAGAGGTGGTCTAACCCGCTTTTTACTGGCAAACGCGGTCACCCCCCGCGGCCTCCCGGCTCCACCCCTCCCCGCTTGGCTAGGAAGGAGTCGAACACGCCTCGTGAGATCTCCCTCACACACCTCTCCCCCATGTACGCATCCTTGAAGCCCTCCACGAATACGGCCAAAGAGTAAGCCCAACCCTTGCTCCAAACAACTGCCACATCCGCTCTGAGGTCGGAGAGTGCTCCAGGCTTGTTGATTGTTTTAACCCACCACCCAGGCAGGCTGGAGGGGATTAACCCAGTGTGCTGCTGGAAGCCCAGAATCCTGATGAGCCGCCTAGAGCTCTTCGCAGAGAGCCCCCTACCCAAGTATATCGCCGAGATAAGCCTCACCATGTCTGCCGGCGTGGTGGAGTTAAACCTCTTCTTCCTCGCATACATGAATTTACCTGCGAGTACAGTATGATTCAAACCCAGTCTACGCATCGAGTTATTCACGGAGGATTTACCCACAACGTCCACAAGTATGTTCGACGCCGAGTTGTCGCTCACGGTGAGCATGAGTTGGAGCATGCACTCAACGCTGGGCTTAAGGTTCCCAGCCATAAGGCGCATCAGGCCTGAGCCACCCACGAACTTAGAGCGCTCGACGTTAACACCATCCTCAAGCTGTAGTAGGCCTGCATCCACCCTACGCATAACCTCATAGGCTATGGCTAGCTTAATGGTGCTCGCCGACCTGAACACTTGCTGCGAGTTCAGCTCGAATAGTTTCTCACCGCTTCTCACATCCTCCGCGTACACCCCAATCCTGGACACAGCGTTCGACTCAAGGTAGTGAGCCACCGTGTTCTCGAGTGTGCTACCCACCGTCGTGGACCTCCCTGCGCAATGTGTGCCCGCATATTTAAACCGTGTGGCCGCCCCATTAACCCAAAATCAGACTGGCCGCCACATTACTCGGCGACCCTTAAGGCTCGAATCTAGGCGGGTATTCGGTTTTCACTTCTAGTGCCTTCTGCGCTTTGTGGTTTAACCTCGTAGCATAGACCACAAATATTACTCGGAGGGTGCTAGGAACTCTTCCGTTGTATCAACATTCATAGGGTTGGCTTCTCATACAGTGGTGTGGTCGTTTTGAATAGGGTTATAAGACCGTGGCAGAATAGTTTTCCATGGCTGAGCGTAGCGTTTTAACTGTCCCCGAGACTGGGTTGGAGTTTGGCTCTGAGTGGTTTGAGTTCGACGGGTTAAGTGAGCCGCCCACTCATCTTGCAAGGGATTTTGGTGTGCGTGGTGGCGGGTGGCGGATCATCGTGGATAAGGGACGTGGTAGTGGTCTCAGCGTGGAGAGGGGTGAGATCAGGGTTTGGGGTGAGCTGAATGAGGCCTACGCGCTTCTTCTACAGTTGATGATGCAGAGGCCGGGTTACCTCCCACGTGTGAAGATCACCTCTGAGAAGAGGTTTGGATTCAGGTGTTTCCACCTCGATATCGCGCGTGGAGGCGTACCGAAACTCGACACCTTCAAGAGAATAGTGAGGTGGTTATTCCTGCTTGGGTACAACGCTTTGGGCGTCTACTTCGAAGACCTTTACCCATGGCGTAGCCATCCAGACATAGGCGTGCACAGGGGGAGACTCAGCGCTGAGGAGTGGAGTGAGCTCTGCTCTTACGCCAAACAGTACGGTATCGAGGTTATACCTTCGCTCGAACTTCTCGGGCACATGGAGAACATACTCTCACTTCCAAACTACTCTAGGTTTCGGGAGCTGTGGTGGTCTCGCGCAGACGGGTCCCTCAACGCTTCAGACTTGGAGGCCAGAGGCTTCGCGTACGAGTTACTAGAGGACGTGCTCGCAACCTCACCCTCAAAGTATGTGCTAGTTGGGGGGGATGAAACTTGGTCTCTCGGTCGCGGGAGAAGCCTGAACGGCGGCTGGGTCTTCCGAGGCCCAGAACTATACTTGGAGCACTACAGGGAAATCATTGCTAGGGTCAAAGCGCGTGGGAAGCAACCCATAGTGTGGGGTGACATGCTCACAGGCGTCTACCTCGAACCCTCTGAGAGGGAGGTGTGGCGTAGGGTTATAGAGGACAAGCTCTGGGATGAGGTCATAATAGCCAACTGGGACTACACACCGCAAAAACAGGAGCACTTTGAGAAAATAATTGACTCGGTTGGCCACATAGATAGGCAGCTCGCCTGCCCAGGTGTCTCAAACTGGAACAGGCTTTACCCAAACTTTGACGACGCGCTCGAGAACCTCGAGGGATTCCTTGGGGCGGCGAGGAAGAAGGGTGTCATGGGTTTCGCGGTCACAGCCTGGGGTGACGACGGCTCAGAATGCCTCTTCTCACTACTAGACCCACTGATATTAATAGGTATGGAGGCGGCTGAGAGTGGTTCTACTTCGGGGTGGGTTGAGAAGTGGATGAGGCTGGCGGGTGAACCCCGAGAAGTGGTGCAGGCTAGGGTAACATTCGGAGAAAGGGGGATAGCTGACAACCTTAAAAAAGCACTCTACAAACACGAGGTCACACCCAACCAGAGCACGCATCAGATAAACCTCCCCGAAACAGTGGAGGGTGTACCCCTCCCAGAAGACCTGCACTTTATCAGGGAGTGTATACGTGTGGCGTCAAAAACACGGGGAGAAGTCCATCCGAGCGACTATGTAGCCCTAGCTAACACATACGCCAAACTCTGGCTAGCTGAGAGGAAGCCTCACGGCTTAAAAAGGGTGCTCACAAAGCTCTGGGGCTCAGCTGCCGCAGTGGAGCTTGGGCTTTAAACCAACCCAAACGACTCATCACAAGAGGCACCAAGCGCAAAGTAAGCCCTCATCTAACGCGTGACTCACCCATATTGTTGATAGTCGGTTAAGCCAATTCAACTGAGTAGGATCAATAAGTCGCATGAGTTGTGGTAGCAACTCTTTTCTTCCAGCACTCATACACACATGGTACTGCATCATTGCTTGAGAGGGCTACCACATAGGCTAAGATCGAACAAAGGGGTTAACACAATCCACGCCTACGAAGTTAGGCTAACCCGATCAAACCCCACAGATTAGACGCTGTTATGATTCAGGCGACGTTATACGTGGTATGAGGGCTTGGAAAACTATTATCTCGACGTTATAAAGATTCCAAGACCTCGCCCTTCGGGGCGGGGTAGCTCACCTCGCCTATAGATGGTGCCGGGATAACGCTTTCCGCGCTTGAGGGCCACGCACACCGAACCCTAATCTGGACACCATCCGCATACGCCACGCTTAGATACGCATTTAGGTATTGTTAACTCAACATCGAAAAGCATAATTTTAAGTGGTTGGCCATAGACACTTATGGTGAGTTTTGGTGATTTTTCTAGGAGGTATACTAAACGTTATCTTGTTAAGAGGATTTTAACACTCTTTGTCGCCCTGTTCGCTGTCCTCATATTGAATTTTCTCCTGCCGCGTATGATGCCCGGCAACTTCCTTACACTCTACGTTGAGAGCTTGGAGAGGCAGCATCCGGGTGTAAACGCTAAGGCGATAGCGGAGAGGGTGGCCGCCCTCTACGGCCTGAATGTGCCACCTTACGAACAGTTTCTACACTATCTTAGAGAAATACTTTCGGTTGACCCCAACTTTGGCCCCTCATTCCAGTACTACCCCACCAATGCGTGGACGGTTGTGGTCTACGCCGTAAAGTGGACCCTCCTGCTTTTGGGCACATCACAAGCAGTCTCCTGGCTTCTAGGTATACTCATAGGTATCACAATGGCCTTCCACAAGGATAAGCCGCTCGACAGGGCGCTGCAGCCAGCCTTCTACTTTTTGAACACCGTACCACTATTCTGGATTGGACTGGTGTTCATATTATTGTTCGCGGTCTACTTCAGGGTGCTGCCTCCAAGCGGTGCGTACGGCATCCACCCAGACCTGATAAGTGTTCTAAGACACCTAGTTTTACCTCTGAGCGTGATTGTGATAGGCACTCTTCCAACGCACGCCTTGGTGATACGCGGCGCGGCGCTCGAGGTCCTCTCAAGCGACTTTGTTCAGGCGGCTAGGGCTCAGGGTATCAGGAGGCGGAGCTTCCTCAGCATGGTTCTTAAGAACTCCCTTCTCCCATCACTCACTCAACTCTTCCTGAGTATTGGCTACCTAATAGGTGGGATATACACGGTTGAAGTGACCTTCTCGTACCCCGGAATGGGTAGCGTAGTATATAACGCGATAACCGCCCAGGACTATCCGGTCATACAGGCCGCCCTATACCTCACCACACTTGTGGTCATACTCGCCAATCTAGCAGCGGACCTCCTCTACCCGCTGGTCGACCCACGTGTATCCTATGTCTAACAGGTGAAAAAGTGGGTATGAGCGCCGAGAACGTTGTGGTCTGGTCTATCAAGCACAACTCCTACGTATTAGCGGGGCTCATCATACTGTGCTTCTTCGTGGGGGTTGCCCTACTGGGAATTGTGTATCTACCACATAACCCGCTTGAATCGGTTGGACCAGACTATGCTCCCCCGAGCCTGAGGTTCCCTTTCGGGACAACTAATATTGGGCAGGATGTTTTCAGCCAGTGGATATATGGTGCTAGGTCCACCCTCATCGTTGGCTTCCTAGCGGGCTTTATAACCATAGTGATCGGGTTGGCTATTGGCATAGTTGCTGGTTTCATAAACCTCATGGATGAGCCGCTCATGAGGCTCACGGATGTGTTCCTCGCGATGCCAACGCTACCCCTCCTCATAGCTATAGCAGAGTTTGTTAGACCATCCATATTCTCGGTTTCAATACTCATAGCGGTATTAATCGGTTGGCCGGGCACCGCTAGGGTTGTGAGGTCCAGTGTACTCTCACTTAAGACCCAACCCTACATTGAGGTTGCAAGGCTAAGCGGTGTGCCCTCTAATCAAATAATGTTTAAGGACATCGTTAAACACATACTCCCCCTCTCACTCACGTACGCGCTCTTCTCTGTTATAGCCGCGGTGCTCACCGAGGCATCACTCGACTTCATAGGGGTGGGCCCAAGCACCGACTATAGTTGGGGTGCGCAGATAGCGCTCGCAAACCAGGCTAACGCAGTGCTCTTCGGCGCTTGGTGGTGGTTCCTAATACCCGGCCTAAGCATAGCTGTATTCTCAACGGGTATAGCCCTGCTCGCCTACGGCTTGGAGTCTGTGTTTAAGGAGGCGTAGATGTTTGTCTCAGAAGACACTTGAGGTGGAGAACCTGAATGTCTCCTATTTCATTAAGAACCGCTTCGTGGACGCGGTTAAGGATTTGAGCTTCGACCTCTACGCTGGCGAGATACTTGGTATACTGGGTGAAAGCGGCGCCGGCAAGAGCACGGTGGGGTGGGCTGTGATGCGCATGATAGACCCACCTCACAGGGTTAGTGGGAGGATAGTTAACCGCGACCAGGATGTTATGAGTATGGGTGAGCGTGAGCTGGGTGAATACAGGTGGAGGAGGGCTGCTATGATCTTCCAGACCGCGATGAACTCGTTAGACCCCGTGTCAACCGTGGGTAAAAGCTTCAGACGGCTCCTGTTGGATAAGCAGATAGTGAAGAATGGGTCTGAGGCTCAAAGCATGGTGGGTGAGCTCTTGGATATGGTTGGGTTGACACCCCTTGTGGCGGACATGTATCCCTTCGAGCTTAGCGGTGGGATGAAGCAGAGGGTGCTCATAGCCATGGCGCTGGCAGCCAAACCCGATGTGCTCATAGCGGATGAGCCAACCACCGCGCTCGACACGCTAACACAGTTCTCCATCCTCAACACGATGCTCGACCTCAGAAGGAGTGATAGGATTGGTAGCATGATTTTTATTTCACACGATCTATCGGTGCAGGCGTTCATGGCTGACAGGGTCATGGTCATGTTGAAGGGTAGAACGGTTGAACTAGGCTCCAAGGAAGATGTGTTCGGTAAACCCGCCCACCCATATACACAGTTCCTGATGCAGTCACTCAGATTTTCATTCGACGACACAAGGAAAGCCACGGGGGGCGGTAAGCAAGGTGGGAGTGGATGCCCCTTCGCCCAGTTTTGCACCCACGCTATGGAGAGGTGCTACCAGGAGTTTCCGCGCATCACGCCACTCTCAGCAACCCACAGCGTGGCGTGCTACCTATACGGTGAGTGATTTGGATCTTGTAAATTTCAGCGAAGTATACAAGTACTTCAGGGACCCTGGGGGCAGCTTTGTTACAGCAGTTGACGGGGTGGATTTAACCGTTCGAGAGGATGAGGTAATCGCGCTCGTGGGTGAGTCCGGTTCGGGTAAGACCACGCTTGGAAGACTCTCAGTACGCCTCATAGAGCCGAGTAGGGGAAAAATACTCTTCGAAGGCAGAGAGCTCACAGGGATCAAGCGGGAGGAGCTTTGGAGAAGAGCTCAGTACATACACCAGGACCCCTACAGCTCGCTTGACCCCTACCTTACAGTGGGGGAAGTCTTAGACCGCCCACTCAAATACCTCTTAGGGGTAGGCGACCCTAAGGAAAGAGCTGAAACCGTTTCCGGCTTCCTCGACAAAATAGGAATGCAGCACATAACCCCCACAACTAGGATAAACCGTCTGAGTGGGGGTGAAAGGCAGAGGATACTCGTGAGCCGGGCGTTCATAATCAAACCCAAATTCGTAGCTGCGGATGAGCCGACCACGATGGTGGACTTCATACACAGGAATGAAATACTAAGCCTACTCCTAGAACTCAAAAAGGAGAGCGGCTCCTCAATCCTATTCATCACACACGACTTATCACTAGCATCACATATAGCTGACCGCGTCGTAATCATGCACAAGGGTAAAATAGTGGAGATGGGTTCAAGGCTCGACGTTATCCAAAACCCCCTCCACCCATACACTCAAGCACTATTCTCGGTCACCCCCGACAAACTTCTGAATCAGAAAGAGGCGCCGCGAATAGTGGCTAAGCCCATCACACGATACTTCGACCCATCTAAACCAAGCTGCAAATATGCTCCCAGCTGCCCCTACGTTTTCGAAAGATGTCGAAGAGAGTCCCCCACCCTTATCGATATGGGGGGTGGGCATCTGGTCTCGTGCTTCAAGTATGGCTAAGCTCCCATTAATGACATTCGGTTCATAGCTCAGAGGTTGCTTGCAGCGTAGAACAGGTCACCCATAATTGATTTTAGAGCTTTGGCTAAACCCGGATGATTGCTTCAACCCATCGGTCACCATTCACTTAGTGCACTAAACACTGGGATAACGAGCAATTATGTGTTTGCCTATTTGGGTTTTTAATCCTATATATTGCACAAAAGGTTTATTTGGAGCGCATCACACTTATGCATAATGAGCTATACGCATACAATTGGTATAGTGCGTAGGGCTATGGGTTTTTTGGTTTGCTCGGCGCTTCTCGCTGGCTTGGTCCTCCTTAGCATGAGTGCTCCTGTTGGAGCCCAGAGTGGTGGTTCTACGCTTTCGTTAGGCATAGTGATGTCTTCGCCCATCATAGGCTCGCTCAACTACTTCTCCCCATCTGAGAACTATTATGTTACATCCGCACTCTACCTACCCTTCGCTACATATAATTTCCCACCGTTAGCACCCTTAACACCCGTGTTGGCGGCTGGTTGGTCGCATAACTCCAACTATACGGGTTGGGTGCTCAACCTCAGGCAGGGTCTTAAATGGGATAATGGTTCACCGCTCAACGCCTCCGACCTATACTACACATTCTACTTAGACAACTATACCAGCGCAATCAGCTACTCTTCGGCTATAGATAACATAAAGATACTTAATTCAACCGCTATAGAGTTCAACACAAGCGTGTCTGAACCCAACGCCGTCTACCTGTGGGTTGAAGAAACAAACTCGTATATTTTCCCCTATCAGGTGTATCGTCATCTTAATCTGAATACTAGTGCGCCTGGACCCAACATTGATAACTTTACGAATTTCGTGAACATTGTTGCTGATGGCCCCTTCGTTATCTATAATTATACTCAGGGTGAGAACCCCATTATTTTCACGGCTAACCCGTACTACTATCTTGGTCCACCGCACCTCTCCCAGCTCGTGCTACACATATACTCGTCGACCTCATCCTACCTCTCAGCCTACCTGGCTGGGCAGGTGGACGCCTACTGGGCTTGGGGGGCTTACGAAGTTGCTGCAGCACTAATCAAAAACGTCCCAGGACACAGCTTCTACAACATCGTCCCAGGAGGCGAGATGATTGTAATCATGAACCTTAACCAGTATCCTTACAATACTACGCAGTTCCGGGAGGCGTTGGCCTACGCGACAAACGTCTCAGAAATTGATCAAAAAATGATGGGGCCATACGCCTCAAACTTCAGCGTATACTATGATAACCTAATCGACTCACTCAACCAGCAGATCGGCCTAAACTCTTCCCAGCTACCAAGCTACCCCTACAATCTTAGCATGACCGCCAAACTACTTGAATCGATTGGCTTCAAGCAGAGCTCTAGTGGTTCGTGGCTCTACCCCAACGGCACAGCTGTAACAATAAACATTATGACCACCCAGCTGGGGACGGGTGATGTGGCCACAGCCACGCTGCTTGACTCTATGTGGAAGAACGCTGGCTTTCAGGTAAACCTGCAAACCGTGTCCAACTCCGCCTACTATAATTACATCTTCAGTAAAACGGGTTGGCAGGTGGCCGTTGGAATAGGAGCACCGGGATACTATCCAACTGGACTGGGTAACCTGCTTGGGGTGTTTAGTTTAGGGGAACCCTACAATGTGTCGCTTGAGGCCGTGAATGGTGTGCCCAACTACAATTATACATACGTACACCAACAACTCTTCGTGGCGCAGGAGTACCCAATAGGCTCAGCTCAGTCCAATTACTATTCACGTATTGCAGCCATGAGTATAGCGGACACCGTGCCAATAATACCACTCTATGCGATCTCGAACTGGCAGGGTCTCAGCAACTCTTTCTATTGGGGTGACCCCTCAACCTACACTGGGATATTCGCAACCCAAGCACTGGTTCAACCCCAGCTATACTGGAACGCTCTCTGGGCCGTGCAGCCCATAAGCTCCGTATCCACATCCACATCCACATCCACGACAACGTCAACATCCAGTACCACTACGTCCTCAACCACAACACCAACATCTATCCCCACATCACCCTCAACCACAACGCCGCCAATAACGACTACCACCACAACGCATACCAGTAGCCTACTCATCGCAGTGGTAGTAATAGTAGTAATCATCATAATAATAGCCGCACTCATAGCCCTGAGAAGAAGGTAAAATCACCCACCTTTTTTCTACCCCTATATTAGGGGGTAAAAATCCAAATATTTTCTCTGCATATAGTTGAGGCATAGAGCCCGTATACTGTGAGCCACACCGTTATAGACCTGCCAAACATCGCCCCATTCTGGGGTTAGGGTTGGGGACGGGCGTGGTGAGGGGGCGCTGATATGGGAAGCCTCCACCTTCAGGTGGGCGGCTCACTGGAGGCTCGGTGGTTTTTGAAGCTGTCTGTAAGGGTGACCTGCTTGGCCTGAGATTGTTGTAATATAACTCACTATTTTGTTTACGCCGCCCCTTATTCCCCTGTTAACCGTTGAGGGGTTTCTGCCAAGTATTCGCGCTATGTCCTCCACCCTCGCGTGGTGCTTCTGCTCAAAGTACCCTAGCTCCTTGGCCTTCAAGATGTAGTTGTACTCTTTGTTGCTCAATAGGAAGGTGAGTGATTTTATGGCTGAAGCGTCGAGGAGTATGAAGTCGTAGATGTCCTGCGGGGAGGGTGTCTTCGAGGTTGGCTCGTAGAGGCATCCAAGTTCCCTTATTGAGTCGAGAAAACCCTTCTCAAGCGTCTTGTGTATAACCATCGTCCACTCCTGTGTGCCGTCACACACATTTGAAGTATAGACGCCAACACCGTACTCCAAGATTTTCTCCCTTAAAGTGTTGGCGTATGGACCCGTGAAGCCCACTAGGTATGTGTTGTTGGTCACCTGCTCTAACTGCTCGAGGGAGTAGATTACACCCTTACTAATCATTTTTTCGAAGAACCTCAGCGGGGTTAGCCTGCGTTCACCCCATCTCAGTAGTCCGATCTCATAGTTGAATTCACCTTTAAATGGGTACCACCCCAAGCTGTGGAAGCTACACGTATAGGGCTTCGTGAGCTTGGTCCAATCCATCTTGTGTCGGAACTTGAACGACAGTAGCCTAAGCGACCTGAACTGGCTTATGGAGGTGAAACTCTGCATATACTCCATTTCTCCCCTCAAATAATAAACCTTTAGTATGGTGATGGTTCGGTCTTTAGACAAACGGTTTAAATGGTACTGATGGACTAATCGTGTTATGGACACTCAGGGATGGTTTCCCGTTAGCGGTGTTGACGCATCCTTGGTCTGCTCCTCGGTGAACCTGATGCTCCCACGCGCAGGGTTCTCAGCTAGGTCGCTTAAAAGGCTCACAGTGGATGACCCCCTTTTTAGGGATGATCTGAGCGGGGTCTACATTGATTCATCCGGTGAGGTGAAAGCTCTCTGTGTGGTGAGCGTTGACAAAGCTAGCTCTAAAGCCTGGTTGAAACTAGTGTGCGCCTATCAAAATCACATGGGGGAGCTCGACTCAAAAATAGAGAGTATGACTGGTAGTGTGAGAACTATGGGTATCAGAGAGATACGGGCATCCGATAGGGCGGGGTACCACTTTAGGGCTGGCCTCGAGAGGGCTCAGAGAGGTGAAAGAGGCATCCTTAGGAAGCATGGTTTCAGGGTTGTGAGGTCCGTTGCCGACCTCGAGTTGGACCTATGCCTCTTTAACGAGTTCAGGCCGCTCAGGTTTACAGTGGATGGCTGCGTTTTCGGTCCACCTGACGATCCGCAGAGATTGCTGGAATTCGTCGAGCAAAACTTTGGGCCTTATTGGAGGATGGAGGCCGAGGCATCCTTTAAAAACGGCGGCGTGGTACAAGCTAAGCTGGGGGATAAAATAGTGGGTTTCGCCTGCTATGGTGGCTTCGAAGACTACTGGTTTGGACCCACGGGTGTACTCGAAGAATTCAGGGGGCGGGGTATAGGCTCCGAGCTGCTGTTTGCGGCCTTAACGCGTATGCGGGAGCGAGGGCTGTGCAGAGTAACAATCCCTTGGACAGAGCACCTAACATTCTACGGTCAAACCGATGCCGTTGTAGCGGTAAAAAACCTTGACATCATGTGTGCGAACTCCTCAGATGGCGGTGTTTAGGGGGTTAGAGCTTTGTTAAAAGAGAATCTTCAGGTGAGAACGTATCTTCCCGGTGACGAGGTTGGTATAGTTAATTGTTGGAATAGTGCTTTGAAGAATGACCCACTCTCACTCGATGTGTTCGTGAGAAAGGTTTTACTGGATCCGAATTTCGACCCCAAGGGAGCCATTGTCGCTTGTAAGGATGGCGCTGTCGTGGGTTACGCGCAGTGTGTGGTGAGGCAGTATCCTAATATGTATGATGGGTTAGAGGAGGGGAAGGGGTGGGTTTCCGCGCTTGCCTGTTCTGAGCCTAACGTGTGCGCTAGGCTCCTTGCAGAAGCCGACTCATATTTTAGGGGTAAGGGTCGACGTGAAGTGTGGTTTTCGAGTTACACACCTAACTATTTTTGGCCAGGCATAGATAGAGTCTCCTACCCAAGCATATATCAAGCACTGAGGAGCGCTGGATACGAAGACGTGTATGATGCCCTAGCGATGGACGCTGATCTATGGCCTTCAATTCAGCATCCCGATGGTTTGGGTGAACTCGAAGCCAAACTCAGGTCGGAGGGCTTCGAAATTCACGAGCTGCGCACAAACGAAATTGTGCCCCTGCTGGAGTTCTTGAAGCAGTCATTCCCGGCCGACTGGTATCGCCACTTCTTGGAGCTAGCATCGAGAGGTGTGCCTTCGGAGCAGGTTGTGGTCGCCACTCGTGGTGAGAGGGTTGTGGGTTACGCCCAGTTTTGGGGTAACGATGGCTACGAGTGGGCCTGTGCGGGCGAACACTTCGGCCCCTTCGGTGTGGAGCCATCCCTGCGGGGTAAGGGTATAGGCACGCTTTTACTCTACCGCTGCCTTGAGAATATGAGGAAGAAGGGTGTTCACAGGGCTTTCTTTCTTTGGACGGATAGTAGGGCCGCCAGACTGTATGAGAGGTTCGGGTTTAGGGTCACGCGGAGGTTCACCGTGATGAGGAGGGCTTTATAGATGGGCGGTGCTGGGTTCACACTAATGGTTGTTGGCGCACACGCGGGTGATGCTGAGAATATGGCTGGGGCCATAGCTGCGAAATATGCTATGAGGGGGCACCGCGTGGTGCTTGTGCACATGACTTTGGGTGAACGTGGGAACCCCAAGCTCTCAGATGAGGAATACGCTAAGCAGAAGAAGGCTGAGGCGGCTAGGGTTGCCTCAACACTCGGCGTTGAGGTTGAGTTCCTAGACTACAAGGACGGTGAGCTACCCGACTCCGAGGGGCCAAGGCGCTCCCTCACCACGCTGATGCTCAGGTATAAGCCCACGGTTGTGCTCACACACTGGAGGGGTAGCATGCACCGCGACCACACAGTGACCTCTAAGGTCGTTGAGGACGCACTCTTCTATAGCTCGATACGCAGTCTCAATGGGGGTAATCCACCTCACTATGTGAAGGCTCTCTACTACGCGGAGAACTGGGAAGACGAGGTGGGCTTTAGACCAGAAATATTGGTGGATGTCTCAGACTCATTCGAGCTCTGGAGGAAGGCCATGGCTAACTACGCTTTCGCCGGTGGCGCGACCGGGTTCAATTACATTGAGTATTACAGTTGCCTCATGCGTCTACATGGTTTAAGAATTGGCAAAGGATATGCTGCAGCCCTAATGAACCCGGAATACAAAACATACATGGCCTTCGACGAAATACCCCTATAAATCTACGAAATCGCATCACGATGGTGTGCGGATAACGCTTTCCTCACGCTTGGGGGCCACGCGTACCACCCCCTAATCCGGGCACCATCTGCGTCGCACCGGCCCTTAACGTTAAGGTTCTACGCGCAGCGATGGCTTTTATATGTGTTTGGCTCAAGACAAGCCCCTAGGCAACTGAGTACCGGAACTCTTGGGGCAGTGTTTCCCATTAGTGTGCATCATGGTTCCCAAACCTTTTTAGGATAGACGATATTTCATCCCTAATCTCATCCCTGAGCGTTTTGGGGAACTTGAGCACATCCTTGACTCTGAAGTATAGTGTTGAGGTTGCAGCCCTAAGCACGAACGCTGCGGCGTACATTAGGCGTAACCCACTGAGTAGGCCCTAGGTGGAGATCGCTATGCCGCCAACTACTCCGCCGAGGAGGGATATGACCGAGACCCCGATGCCTGAGAGCGCGTTGTTGATTGCGAAGTAGTCGGCTGCCTGTTCGGGTGGGGAGACGTCCATCACGTATGAGAATGTGGTCACATTTACAAACGCGGTTATAGCCCCCGAGAGTGCGTTCGAGAAGATGAGGTAGGCGAAGTTGTTAGCGAATAGGTAGATTAGGGGTATCGGTGTGAAGCCGAACGCCTCTAAAACCAGGATAGACCTGCGCCCAACCCTGTCGGTGAGCCTACCCGCGAAGGGCTGTAGAATAATCGTCGCAGCCGAGCCAGCGGCTGAGAAGATGGCCATATCCCACAGGCTAGCGTGGAGGACATCTATCTGGGTTATGGTGAACAGCGGCCAAGTCATTGACCTAGCCGCCACAGTGGAGAGGTTTGCAACCGTGAACGCCCTAAAATTCCTGTTACGCCGCAGTGGCTCGAGGTTAATCAGCCTGAACTTCCCCTTTATACCTTTGCGCGTGTTCTCCTTGGCGGGTAACATGATGAGTGAGCCAGCCACGCCGAGCGCCGCGGCTATCGTGAAGGGTAGGAGCACCGTTTGCGCGGGTTTTAAGCCGCCTCTCAGCGTCAGGTAGCCCGCGAAGAGCGTTGAGAAGAGCGCTCCCACCGCTGCGGCCCTGTTGACGGCGGCTGATAGTGAGCCCCGCCGAGTGGGTGGAGCAATCTCTCCCAGGTACGCTGAGAAGGCTGGCACAGTCATGGCGCCTATCGCCGCTTGGACTCCAACTATGAGTATGATTGTGTACGGGTTCACTGAGAGGGCTACGAGTACCCAGAGTGTTGAAGCTATGATTCCCCCAATCACTATGAAGGGTAGACGACGCCACGTCAGGCTGTACACCCTAGTCCAGAAGACCTGGGCGAGGTTTGCGAGAAGGTTGTTCGCGGAGGTGTACACCCCTAGTTGGAGTGAGGTGGCGCCTATCTTCGCCATATAAGGCGACACAAACGGCGTAGCCATACCGTTACCAAGCGAGTATAAAACCTGCCTCCCATAAACATATTTCATCTTTCGCTCCGTATCACTACTCAAGTCTACACCACCAATCGAAGCACTTCAGATAGCGTTAATCAACGCTCGGTGCAACAGAGTGGAAGAGCTTGGGGAAACAATCCTGTGCCAATCACACCCGTGGCGAGTGTGTCTCCACCATATGTTACAGGAGACTACAAGTGTGTCGTGCTCTGCGTGAGAAACGCTTGTTGAAAACACAAACACACATATTTAACCACCCACATATACGCTTAATGCCCAAACTCTACTCGAAGGTGTTGGTCGCCGTAGACGGCTCAGAGTTCTCAATCAAGGCTGTGGAGGCGAGCACGCGTGTAGTAGACCCGAAAACAGGCTCGGTTACAATTGTGATGGTGGTTGAGCCACAGGTCATGAACACCTATCAGCCCTTCTACGACACGTTCAAACCAGCCGAGCAGGGCACACCCGCAACAATTCTACCAACACCGCTGTATAAGAGCAGGCTTAAGGAGGCGGAAGAAGTCGTGCAGAGAGCGAGGGAGATAGTTTCAAGCGCGGGTATAACCGTGGACACAAAGGTGTTGGAGGGTGAACCCGCTAGAACCATAGTTGAGGAAGCACGGAAGGGGTACGAGCTAATAGTTATAGCCACTTGGGGGCTTAAGGGTATCAGGAGGCACATCCTAGGCAGCATAGCCGCCAAAGTTGTCCAGGAGGCGCCATGCTCAGTGCTCGTTGTCAGATGAGACCCAGCAAGCAGCAACTGCACTCCAACCATTTTTGCAGCGTTTACGGAAAAATATCAATTTTTGTTGTGGCGCTCCGTGTGCTACCCATCCCATCACCCTTATTTGGTGAGTGTAAGCGGGTAAATCCATAACGTCCTTGTGTGCTCTTGGCTCTTAGTAACTCATGGTGTTATACCAGAAGAACACGTAGAGGTTGAAAACGAAGCCGTGTAGGTATGGTTGCACGAAGAGTGTGTTGTCCGGGTCGGGCATCCACACGTATGGTGCGTAGTTGTACGTGATATTGTAGAGGTAGGCGGTGAGCTGGATTTGCTGTGTAGTGTTGGTTATGAATGGTAGGATCTGCATTATGTTGTTAATAACTGTGAGATTCACCCATGCGGGTAGGTAGCTTGTGGTTGTGAGTGCCGGTGCGAGCATCTGTAGGAATGGGTCGGGCCAGTCGGGGTACCACTGGTAGTACACGAAGTTGGGTGTGCTCTGCGGCGTGCTGAAGCCGTAGAACACGGAGCCAGTAACACCCCTGAAGCCGACGCTGAGCCCTATGGCTGAGAGGTCCTGCTGGATTATTGTGAGCTGCGTTTGTGCAATGGATGTGAGTGGCACCTCGTACACTATGGTTATGGGTCCAAGCGGGAGCGCCGTGGGGTCACCTATAACTGTTCCATCTGGAAGTGTTATGGAGAAGTGCTCCTCCTGACCAGCCCTGTTGAGGTAGTAGATGGCTAGGCTGGTGTTATAGCTATATAGTGGTAGGTGTTCGGGGTTATAGTATTCTTCGAATATGGGTGTGAGTGGGCCTAGATAGTTGGTTCCGTAGAGTGTGCCGTTGAAGGCGTATGAGGAGTATAGTAATTGGGTGTAGTTGATAGCGTGCTCTATGGCCAGCCTGAAATCCGTGTTGTTGGTTGGGTAAAGCTGGGTGTTCATTGAGAGATAGAAGAAGCCGGTGGATAGGCCTAGATTCCTGAAGACTTGACCGAATGTGTAGATATTCCTATAGATGTATGAGTCATATACCTGTGGTGCATAGCGTATCGGTAGGTAGGATATTTGAGCCCTGTTAGTGGCGAAGTCCTCGATCAGCTGGTTGGCTGTGAGCTGGTAGTTAACTATAACCGTGGGTATGTGCGCAGGCTGAGCCGGTACGGGTACATCACTGTATTTTAGAGCCCAGTAAGTGGGGTTCGCTTGTAGGACTACATCCGAGTACCCCACCCCCACAGCCTTAATATAGTAGGGACCGGTACCTGGGCCGCCGTTGGCGTCGAAATAGGTGTTAACCGTGTTGTTGGCCACGCCGCCGTGGGCATCCACGTAGGCTGGGTCCACTATGGCGCCCCACCACTGCGCTATATCGAGTAGGAAGAAGTTGTATGGGTGTAGTAAGTTCACCTCGAATGTGTCGGGGCCAAGCACAACGTAGGCCTGATCAGGGTAGCTCATCACTTTCTGAATGGTGGCGTTCTCAGGGTTGAAGTTTGAGAGCATCTGGTTTAACACCTCTGAAGCAAGCTTATAGTTGGTCGTCAGCGGTAGCCCAGTGGCGGCTTGAAGCGCGTGGAGAAGCCCCCAGGGAGTCGTCATACCCGTCAAACTCACATTCTCAGGGTTAAAGGTGAGCTCGGCGTAGTTAGAGGAACCCACAGCCTGCCCCAAGTAGAGTTCACGCACAAAGCTGAACCACACATCGTACGCGTTGAGGGTGTCGCCATTACTGAAGGTGACGTTGGGCCTAATCGTGAACACATACGTCTGATGGTTATTAAGCACAGTATAGTTGGATGCTAGGACGGGTACAACCAGCATATAGTTGCTCCCATTGAACTCAACAAGTTCCTGGAACACCACGTTGAATATGGGTTGATCGGGAACGTTGAACCCAGTGGCTGGGTCGAGCGCATCGATCGTCCCAGTTTCAGCCCACGAGTCATCGACCAGCACACTCTGGTTGGGTGGACCCACCGCTACAGTGGTGGTTGTCGTCGACGTCGAGGTCGTAGTCGTCGCAGTGCTCGGGGTTGTCGACGTACCCGTCGCCACCGTGTTGGTCGCCGTGCTAGTGGTCATGCTTCCAGTGGTCTGGGTTGATGAGGGTCCGCCCCCAGTGTGGCGGAATGTCAGGGCCACACCTATACCTACGGCTAGTATGAGAACCACTACGATTACAGCTACAATCCTCGTAGATATACCGCTACTCATAAGCGCACAAATCCTAACAGTACATTTCGATATAAGCCTTGTTAGGTGAGCTACTCCGCCTTAAAAGGCGGAGCTTCCCGCATCATCGCCCCGCCTTGCCTACCCCTCCGCACCAACCCTAGGGATGGTGGGGGAGGTATTGGTTGGAGCTCCACAGGCACACTGGGTGGCACCCACCCTGCACGCTTTAAAAGAACAAGGCAAGCGTTCAAGTCGCGGTCCAGAGTGAACCCGCAGAACTGACAGTGAAACACTCGGTCCTCCAAAGTCAAGTCTCGATTGATCCCACCGCACTGGAAGCACTCACGCGACGAGTTGTACGCGGGAACAGCGAGCACGGTTTTTCCCCGCTTTTGGAACTGCCACTCCAAGATCCCCCTTAGCTCAGAGAACGCGCAGTCGTGAAGCCGAAGCCTTCTCTTCTTGGTTTCCCCTTTTCCTATCAAACCCTCGACGTTCAAGTCTTCTAGAACTAGCAGGTCGTACTCGGCTGCGAGCAGGACACCGAGCTTAAAGAACAAATCACGCCTGAAATCCTTTGCGTATTCGTGCTCCTTCGCAAGCCTCCTCTTCACCTTAAACCAGTTCTTGGAAAGCTTCATCTTTTTAGAGAGGCTCCTCTGGAGCAACCGGATTCTATCAAGCGGACGCTCAAGCGGCCCCGGATTCTCAAGAAAGCGGCCATCCGAGAGCGTGGCAAGCCTTGTTATACCCACGTCCACGGCAACCGCCTTCATCGGCTCACCCGCAGGCGCCTGCTCATTCGCTGCCTCTTCCCCTTCTACGAGGAAAACCACGTATATTCGCCCTGAGGGGTTGAGCTTGATGCACACTTGGCACACCCGGCTCAAAGGAAACTCCCTGTGCACCACCACGGTAAAGAAGCCGATTTTACTCAGGTATAGACGAGCCTTCTTTTTCTTATCTTTGTTTTCGCCTTGTCCCACCTCCCTGATATTCGAAAGCCTCCAGCCTGACTGAGGGTACATCAAAGAAAGGTACTTATGAGGCTTCTCCACCTTGGGCTTATTCGCAAGGCCTTCGAAGAACCTTTGGCGTGCTTGGTAGAACCTATCGGCGACCTGCTGCGCAACCTTCGAATACAAAGCTTGAAACTCGGGGTTCCGCTTCCGGAGGTCCAAGGCGAGTTGCCGAAGCTCGTTTCGACTCATGGTGTGCTTGTTTTTCTTATATTCCTCCTCTTCGGCGTGCAAGAGCGTGTTGGAGTTTACAGGCGGCTTCGAGCTAGGTTCTTAACACCCCCGCAGTAGCCTTCGAGCAGTACGCTCGGAATCGGTAAGCCCTTACACCCACGCCACCAACTCCCCCACACACGTATTTATTCTTTTCGAATCCCCGCTTTAAAGGGGAGGTTTTGGAATCTTTATAATCCCTGCTACCCCTTTATGTCTTCAATATACCGGGGGAAACCCTTTTGAGTGTCACACGCCTTCATGGGTCGCCCTGCTCACTTCGCTGTGTGCACGATATCGGCTATCCTCCTTGCGAGCACGGCTGGATTGGGGTTCTGCCAGAGGTTTCTTCCAATGGTAACACCCTTCGCACCCGCGTTGAGCGCGTCGCTCAACATGTGTATAAACTCCTCGTCGGTGTTGGTCTTCGGCCCACCCCTTATAAGGATGGGTGCGAAGCTCGAGCGCACAACCTCCGAGAATCCCTGCTTGTCGCCGGTGTAGTCCACTTTGAGTATGTGGGCGCCCACCTCTGAGGCGAGGCGTGAAACATACATGACTTGCTCGTTCTGCCTCACCGAGTCCTGCCCATGCTCCACGAAGAGTGGCTCCACTATGAATGGTAAACCGTACTCCTCAGCTTCATCCCTAACCTTTGCGAGCGACTCGAGGTTTCTACCCTCAACCCAATCCTCACCGTAGCCCACGACCAGATAGGTGACCACGGCATCAGCACCACACCTCACAGCATCTCTGACGCCGTACACGAGCGCGTGGTAGCCACCCCCATACTCCCTGTAACGCCTCCACACGTTCGCAGTGTCAAGCCTAGCTATCAGCATTGGTGACGACCTAGACATAAAGTTCTGCTTAACAACCTCAAGCATCGCTGGGGTCATCTGCAGCGCATCAGGCCCCTCCCTCGCTACACGGCTCACCGCGAGCGCCGCATCCTCGATACCCTTCATCGGCCCCATCACCAAGCCGTGGTCGAACGCCACAACAAAAGCCCTCCCACGCTCAAACAGCCTAGCCAACCTCAACTCCATTCCAGCACTCATATGCCTAATCCAAACACACAACCACTTAAAGCTCTTACCATCTAGTCACCTAACATTAATAGGTATGGCCACGACGACTGAGAGCTACTCCTCGGAAATATTAAGGGACAATTGATGCAAAGCTAGAAGAGTGAAACATAACGCTCGCTCAACCAAAGTCAAGCCACCAATTTGAATCACTCGGATAACTTAATCCCCACGAGTGAAGAAAGTTATAAAATACCTGTGGCGATAATCTGTATAAGCTATAAATGGCTTTAAGAACAAAATGAATATTAATTAGATACATGAAAGAGTATCAATGATTGTTAGCATTAACAAGGTGGCAAAGCGTTATAGTGGTGTATGGGTTCTAAAAGAGGTTTCAGGCGAGTTTTCGTCGCCGAACGTAGTCGCAATAATTGGTCGAAACGGGGAAGGTAAATCCACGCTCGTCAAAATTGTTTCGGGTGTGGTTAAAGCCGATGGTGGAGGCGTTTTGGTAGACGGCGAACAACCGTGTGACCCGCGCGCTAAGAAGAGGATGGGTGTGAGTTTCCAGAGCCCATCCTTTTTTCCTGGTCTCTCTTTAAAGGACAACTTGGTTTACCACGTCAGGTTTTTCGGTTTAAAACCGAGCGCCTCCGAGATTAACGAAGCTTTGGGTGACGTGGGTTTGCTGGGTTTCTCAGATAAGAAATTTGAGAGTCTTTCGGAGGGTACGAAGAAAAAGGCGGAGATCGCCAAAGTTCTGCTCACAAAGGAAGTGTGTGACCTTTTCCTGCTTGATGAGCCCTTCTCAGGTGTGGACCCAGCTGGCAGGGACACCATTATGCGCTCATTGAAGGCTGTCTCGAAGGAAAGCGGCAAACTTATCGTGTACGTGTCCCACACGCTCGCTGAAATCGAGGAGCTGGCAACACGCGTGTGTCTTCTTGCTGACGGTAGGTTTGCTCGTGAGTGGAGCGGCCAAGAGTTTTCACAGGTTTTAAGAAAAACCAGTAGCGGTGTTCTAATACGTGTTCCCCACACCTATGAGATAGACGACAAGCGTGTGAGGGCGTTAAACGGCGTCCTCGGAATCCACACCGAAAATGAAAGCACAATAATACGGTTAGAATCCCAGAGAAGTCTCCCCGAAGTGTTAGAAGCCCTTAAGGGCTCTTCGGTAGACCTTGAGGCCGTGGAGATCGAGCGCGCCGGCTTAGAGGAGGCTCTTGTATCGATTTACCGCGAGGCGGTGGGAAACGAACACACTTGACCTCGTCGTCTACTTCACAAAGACCACTTTCAGACCCTCCCTAATCCCCTTCCTTACGTCCCTCGCCGCCGTGGTGGTGTTACCCCTCGAGCTACACTTAAGCGGGGCGCCTTTCACCATTTACGCATCCGTTGGGGTCGGGTGGATGGGTCTAGCCATACTCCTCATATCAGATGTCTTGGTTACGATAACCGCTTTCCAAATAAGGGGTGCTTACGGCCTCTACCTTAAGACGCTCCCATTCACACCTCTGCAGCTATCAATAACAAGGTTTGCGGCTCAAACCCTCATCTCGTTTCCCTATGTATTCGCCTTCCTGATACTAAACGACGCATTCTTTTTCTCCTTCAGAATACACCCCATCACGTTTATCACCACAATAGTTTTACTAACAATTTCGGCTTTCGGCATGGCTGGGTTCACGGCTACCTTAGTCTTATTCGTCAAAAGCCCGGCTTCCCTCTCCTTTTTGGTGTCCTTTTTGGGCACAATCGTGACTTACGTGTCACCCGTCTACTACCAGCTTTCTAGCCTGCCCACACTGGCGCAGCCCTTTGTGCTAGCCATCCCCACAACCCCCGCAATTCAGCTGGCTCGGGGACTGATTGGGCTTGGGGCGATAAGCCCCCTCGAAGTGGCTGAATGGGTCGCCGTCGAAGGTTTCTGGGCGATTCTTGGAATACTGAAATTGAGTAGCACCCTCAAACCCCAGCCTTCGTAACCCGAACATTCAAGATGTGGGCTCCCCGCCCTAAGACTCGAGGCCTTGAAAGCTTATAATTTTCTAAAAGTTTCCGAAAGCTATAGAAAGAGCTTTACATTCCATTAATAGTGATATATTTTACACAAACCCAAAACGCTTTCAATTTTGTTGCAGTTGAGGTATCTTTATATCCTAGAGTCATGCGGTTAGAAACAGGGATGACACAAGTAAGTGGGTTCGGGGTTTCCTGCGCAAATATTTCTATGAAAGGCACGCTCATCTACAGCTTTGTGAATGCGCCTCTAATTTCATGTCTTGCTATGAGTTTCCCGGTTTTTAAGAATCCAACACATAGTATTGATTTTGGTTACGCACTAAATCAACTTCTCGAAACCGTTTTGTTTATTACTCATTTAATAAAGGGTGGTGTCGTTGTCTATTGGTGAGGCAATTGTCCACATAAGGGGGTTATTCAAGAATTATGATGGTGTGGAGGCGCTCCGAGGCGTGGACCTCGATGTGTACCGTGGTGAGATATTCGGGTTGCTTGGGCCTAACGGTGCGGGGAAGACCACTCTCGTGAAAATCCTCCTTGGGCTTACGAAGAGGAGTGGTGGGGAGGTGAGCGTCTTCGGTTTTGACCCTGAGAGGGACCCGTTGAGTGTTCGGGCGCTTGTGGGTGTGGTGTTGGAGGAAACCGCACTCGATATTTTCTTGACGGGGAGGGAGAACCTGAGGATGCAGGCCTCACTGTATAACGTGCCCCCGAAAGATGTTGAAAGAAGAGTGGAGGAGGCGCTCTCTTGTAGCCGGCTTGCGGACGCGGCCGACAGGCTCCTACTGCACTACTCACGCGGTATGCGTAGGAGGATGGACCTTGCGATGAGCCTACTGAGCAACCCCGGCCTCCTCATACTCGACGAGCCGACGACCGGCCTCGACGTGTCCAGCAGGCGTGAGCTCTGGCTTCTTATCTCTGATCTTAAGAAGAGGGGTGTGAGCGTGATGTTGGCCACCCACTACTTGGAGGAGGCAAACAACCTGTGTGACCGGGTGTGTATACTGGATCATGGGAGGGTTGTCGCGCTTGGGACACCCGAGGAGTTAAAGAGAGAGTTCGTCGGGGACATGTATGTGCTCACTGTGAGATTTAAACAGGCACCACAACTCGACGGCGCACCGCTCCCGCTCAAGGCGGAGGTGAGCGGCTGGGAGGCGGTGTTCAGGGGACCGCCCTCAAAGCTGCTGGAAACCCTTGCGCTGCTACAGCAAAGCTATGGGGGGCTAATAGATGAGGTTGTGTATAGTCAGCCGAGCTTGGATGATGTCTTCCTCAGGATTACTGGTAAGGGGTGAGTGGGGTTGGCTGGCTCGTCACACACTAGGCGGAGAGTTCCTAAAACACCGTTTACCAGGAGCACAGCCGCGCTCACTTTGAGGTGGCTTCACAGGATTAAGAGGGAGAAGGTGGGGCTCGCGGCCTCGGTGATTCAACCCGTAGTGTGGCTCCTCCTCTTCGGGAGCGTTTTCAGCAGAATAGTCACAGTGTCAACCTATAGCTACATCGCGTTCATGACGGGCGGCGTCGTTGTTATGACCACCTTTAACGGCGCCCTTAACGGGGGTGTTGAGCTACTCTTCGACCGCGAGTCACGCATGCTCTACCGCCTCCTAACTTCCCCGATAACCCCCTCCTCTATCATCGCAAGCCGCCTACTCTTCGTGCTCGGTCTTACAAGTGCGCAGAGCCTCGCAATGCTATTGGTGGCCGCCCTCGTAGGGGTAGGCGTGGCCGCAGGCGCCTTAGGGGTCGTGCTAATAGTGTTAACAGGCGTCCTGCTGGGTGTGGGCATACTCTCACTATCCATGGCGCTCGCGTTTACCCTCAAAGGCCACGAACAGTTCTTCTCGATTCTTGGGTTCGTGACGCTGCCGATAACCTTCGCGAGCACCGAGTTCGCCCCCATACAGGATATGCCCCACTGGCTGCAGACTGTGGCGATGCTCAACCCACTCACATACGCGATAAACGGGGTGCGCAGCCTGGTGCTCACGGGCCTCAACTGGGGTGAGCTGGGGTCAATTATGCTGGTGCTTGGCCTATTCGACGTAGCCATGTTCAGTATAGCTGTGTACACTATGCGCCGTGCAATAGAACTCTAAGTCTAATCAATAAACCCAGAAAAGATTGTACCGCTTACCAGACTTAGGTTCCGTATACTCATAGTTAACACGCGAAAGCGGTAGACATTTCGTTTTAAGAAGTTTTAGAATGTGCTTTGTTGTAAAATTAGTGGTCTTACTCGTTAGCCCATTATCATGGGGTTACCTAATGGTCTTTAGTTCCCGTTCCCTACACTCTTCCCCCATCTCTGTTAGCCTCCACAATATTGCACATGAACACCTTGGACATGATTTCGTTGAATATCCCTGAGCTTAGGATCGACGTAAAGTGCCCGGTTACCATCCTCTTCAATTATCAGAACGCCACCTCCATCAGCCCCCTTAGTGCGTATCCATGTTCCTTCTCCACACCCTTGGGTCTGAAGAGAACCCCCGCACTACCTGCGCCCTTGCATAGGATCCACTGGATCTGCCCGTCGAATTCATGCTCAGTCTGATAACCGATTCTGGCCCTATGCCCACGGCGAAGTTGAAGTTACCCCTTGAATCAGACGCTGAATCACCAAGTACTCTGCTTATTTTTTTCACTGTGCCCCCGCATCGTCCACGAGTCTGCTAAACTCCTTCCCGAAGGATTCGTGCTCATCGGTGACCTGCACGCTTGTTATCGAGCGTTTGGATATGTAGCATGTTATGTGCAAGTTCACCCACCCCCCACACCCCACTTCCGCGTCATCCATTCGCCCCTCTTGAACGCCTTGATGCCTGTAGAATCTACTACTATGTCACCCGGCTTATCATTGTCGTATTCCACGCCGAGGTGTATATCGGGCTCCTTCCGCCTCCTGTATATCTGAGTGTAGGTAGGTAACCTAGCCCCCTTATCCCGCCCAGTATCCTCGTAAACCCCTCTACCTAGCGTACAGGCAGACCGAAGCACTCCTTTGCGGCGAGTATTACGAGGATCAGCGAATCGGGATACCTATAAGCCCAGACTATCTTACCCTTGCTCATCTGCCTAAGCTGCTCTTTCTTACCCATAAGCAAGTCCCTGATGACGAACACGTCAACTTCGTTGACCAGCTTCCTATTATATTCTGGCTAATCCTCCATGACTCAGTTATTGGCAACCCGCTTATGTTGTCATGAAGCCAAAGATATTGCGTAACACTGTGAATGTTATCCAACGAAATACTCCAAACAAAAGGCTTTTACAACAACACCAACACTTTTTACATTCTTCCTGCTGTAGCTCGGCGTTAATAGGCTGGGTGAAATTGACGCGCGTAAAGGTTTATACGTATAACGTCATGTTCGATACCCTTAAGTATAAATATTTGTTACTTAAATAGTACAAAGATAGTTATGGTAAGCAAAAGGGTTGTTGGGGAGGTTATATTAGCAGCATTTGCGGTGATAGCGATCGCGCTTACGCCACTTGTAATACAATCTGGAAATGCAGGTTGTATTCAACCTTGTATTACGGATGGTGGTGGAGGTGGTGGTGGGGGAGAACCGCCAGATTGTGGGTGTGTTTGTTCGAACTCGTGTGGTGAAGAATTCTATATAGCTGATTTCTTTCAACTATTTTGGTTAATGCCTGTATTTTAACACGAAAATCACAGCGATTAAAATACACAAGATTATTGTTGCAATTAATAATGAGTTTAATCCGGCTTTCACTTGTAAAAACAAGGGTTGAGTCACGAAAAGAGTAATAACACTATTAGTGCTGTTTATTGAACCGTTCCAACCCAAAAAAGTGTAGAAAGGGGAATCAGGTTTTGCTTGTAAAGTGATTTTTCCATCGACTAAAATTACAACACATTTATCGGGTGTGATGGTATTGTCAGTTGCTATGCTGATATTATAGACTACACTGATTCCTTTAGAGGTACAAATTGAAACCGTTGGCTTAAAAAGTGCCTCTTCTGAAAGTGGACTCTGCACGACCACATTCGCTTGTGGGTTTGACCCGGTATAGGAAATGCTTCCATTTCCCGACCATGCCGAAAAGATCCAACCTTTATTCTGATGAGCGGATAGCTCAATTGTAGTGTTTATTGGATAAAAGCCGCTCTTTGGTTGCACTTGTCCACCTATTGGAGGATTAGCAACGATCGAAACGAAAAAGTTTTCTATATAAACAATTGTAATGTTGGCTGGTCTTACCGCATAATAATAATTTGGGTATGCCACCCATTCAATTAAGGAACTGTTAGTGATTTTTGAAAATTTTATGTATGTGTGAGAATCAGTCCAAATTTGTAATGGTCCAGTAAAAGGCTGTGACACGTTTTCTCCAAAACTTGAAAAATATATCATAGGAATTATTGTACCTCTTCCTATCAATTTAATGTTCAGCGTCACGCTGTATTGCTCAAAGTAGCTCAGGTTTAAGCTTTCTGAGTTAAGAAAGACGCCTGTTGAATTACCTTTGAGTGTTATTCTTGTGTCATTAGAATTCATAAGATATGTTGGGGCGCTCCAAAGGGTGCCTCTTGGCACAGTTAATCTGTTTGGAATAGAAATGTTCCACGTATATGAAAAATAGTGCAGCATCAAGGTGGGCTTTCGCACACTTGACCCTATTAATTTAAAGAGCGCGCTTACATTAACAAAAGTGGTGACACCAGTCAAAAACAAGTGAGCGCCCACGCTCTCAAACCCCCCATTAAAGCTCATTGAATAATTGGTGGTTACGGGCATCTTCGTGGATTTAAAGAACAAAAGACTACTATTGGTATAATCAAATTCGTCCATCCATAACCACACTTTTTGATTAGAAAAATTCATCGTGTAGTACGCTGGAACTTCGCTGCCATAGTAAGGTTTATTGTGATACATTTCAGTCATAAGGCCCGAAAAGTAACCATGGTAAAGAGGAGAGAGTGTGTCCCCTACAAAAGTATTTGCGCCAAATGTTTGTTCTTTCAAGCTTGCTTGACTCGAAGTGTTTAGATCGACAACCGACATTATGATACTATCATTCAAAAATCGAATTGAAAGCTCAAAGGTATCAAAATCGTTAGAGTCAAGGCCAATGAGTGCTGGACCGCCCTGAAAGGCGCTAACTGTGCTTCCGTTTGGATCCCAAACGTCAAAAATAGCGGCAAACCCCTGAAAACCAAACCACTGCCAACTTACGCCCACTTGATACCAGTAGCCTTTATTGCTTAATCCGTTTAGCAGATAAGCCACGCCATAGCCATCTGACTGCGCCGGCGCGGTCACATTGACACTCAGTGTACTTGAATTCTCGGTAAAAGTCAACGAAAGTTGCTCGTCAAACAACATTGTAGAATTAGTATCAAATGTTTTGATGTTTTGTATGCCGTCACCCTTTGAAAGGCTCATTTGAATAGAAAAAAGCAATAAAATTATAATAATCAGTGGTTTTTTCATTAATGAACCTTTTTGTTAACTGGTAATAAATTTTATGATTATCAAGAATTATATCCAGACTTAAAGTTATGTGCCTCATGGTTTTGAACTTGGTAAGTAGCGTAAAACCTAACATGGCTTTATATTTTAGAAATCTGGATTTTTCGTAAGGAACAAGAGTTTGAGCTTAAGATATAGCGGTTTTGCTCAATGCGTTTGAATCAAGTATCAAGAAGGCTTCGAGGTTCTTTGAAATAGTCTCAAAGGCTTAAAGTAGTGTAGTAGTGGACTTCGCCGAGCAAAGATTCAACTTTAATCCTTGGTTTAATGAACACCTGTTATCGCAGTGGACTTGTTGCAAAGTGTTATTGTAGACCGATCTGCATTTGGGTTACGGTTTACACTTATACGAAACAACCTATATCGTTTGGTACGTAGCCTACACAAGCCACAAAAACTCGTTCCTACATAAGGTTAGGGAGAAAGTGTTTGGATGAATCTGTGGCCCCAGCCGATTAGGGATATCGGTACCGTGACGCTGTGGCTGAAACTACAAAAACCACGTGCGTTCTTTGGATTAAGCCCTGTTGATTCTTAGGTTGCTTCAAACTACTTTGTTGTGTAATTAATTGTTTTACTCATTAACCCGTTATCAGGGTTGTTCCCCAATGGTCTTTAGTTCCCGTTCCCTACACTCTTCCCCCATCTCTGTTTGCCTCCTGTCATATTCTGCCAATTTGTCTACCTATCTGAGTAATATATACCTAGTCGCCCCGCTCACTATCTTTCTTAGCCCTCTAAAGGACCTTTGGTGATGCTATGGTTAGGGAGGTTTCTGGCTAAAGCTAATGTATCACATTTTGGGTAACTTGGCAGCTTCAGTGAGGTTCTTGATATTCAACGTGTCATAGTGTTAGGGCAAACACTAAAATTTGTTTTAGCTAATTGTTTTTTGTCATTATTCGGCGCTAACGTTATGTACATTTTTCCGAATATGTTATGATTTTCGAATTATTTTAGATGGTTAAGAGCTGATGGAGGTTGGATTTTTAAAAGTGTGTCTGAGCTATTTAGAAGCTCGGTGATGGTTGCGATTAACCTAGTGCAAAGCGGGCACGACGTTGCTTTTTCAACTATGAGGATGATTTTAGACATGTGACGCAAACGTGAAATTTTTAACAAGTCGATAAACGCTTAAACCCAGGTATGATTGTAGGTTAACGGAGTCCTTTGGTTTCAAGTAAGCACATCGGTATATGTCTACTTTTGGTTCTATTTCTTGCTTTGATTTTCGCAGTGGTGGTGTACGTCCCATCAAATGATTGTTTACCAAAGCTTCCCTATCAGGGTGACTGTAACACGCCAAACTTGGATGCGCTTGGTCGGTTGTTTTGGAAAAATACGATGTTTATTTATGGCTGAGTTCCACGCACAGGGCTTTTGAGGGTTTGAGCGCGCAAGAGCTACAAATCTTGTTTGCCATGTCGCAGGATAAATGGTGTGTAAGGAAAACAGCCCACATCAGTCAAAGACTCGGCTTAGCGAGGTCTACGGTTAATTACCACCTGCGCCGGCTGGAGGCACTAAGTAAACCTCTTACCACAGCTATACCATGCACACCTAAAATAGGCCTAGCAAGGTATGCGCTTTATTTAGAGCCGTTAAGATTGGTCAACCAGTTGCTGGATATAATCGGCTCGGAGCCATTTTTGCAAAGCTTGGCCGCTTCTACGGATTCACATATTGTGGCGACTTTCGCTGTTCCCGCCGCCAAAGCATCTTGGCTTTTCTCATTTTTAGACTACCTCGTAATTAATGGGCGGGTGCGCACACCAATTACATATTTGGTGGGTGATACTACCCCAGTTTTTCCGAATCCAAAATGGTACAGCGCGTATTTGAAAATCTGGAAATCCGGGTTGGATGGCTTCTTGGAAGATGTAACGAGACTCGAAGGTTGTGCTCGAATCCAGAGAGACCATTCTACAAATGTGATAATGGATCGGTTGGACTTGGAGATAATTCAGCAGCTCGAGCTCAACGGTAGGGTCTCATTGAAGGGAATTGCCTCTAAAACCGGTATCACGCCCTCCCGCGCGTCTAGACGTGTTTCACGGGTGCTGGAGGTAGGTCTTATTGGAGGATTCGCAATACGGGCCCTGCCTTTTCCCTTGGATAAAAGCGACTTGTTTGACACTAGGATTCTTTTGACAAGCGACTCATACAAAGAACCCCTAACTAAGAAGATTTTATCCCATTCTTTTGTTTTATCCTTTTATCATGGCATAGCTGCACCGCTCGTCATTCTTCGGGCTCAGGTCCCATATTGGGGGAGGCAGCACTACCTAATGCTCCTAGATAAATTAGTGGAAGCGGGAATAGCGCGTGACGTGAAGAACTCGTGCATCCTTCCCTCCACGCTCAGAAACTTTACCATATGCCCAGAATTCTTCGTGAACGGTGAATGGAGGACGCCCGACTTTACTACCTAGTTGATGGGCTAAGAGCTGCCCCGTAAAAATGATGATTAGGGGTGGGTATTAGTTAGATACACCCATGGGTGCTTTCTACTGGCTTAACGCCACCTAAAAGGTGTGTTAGGAGAAATATAGTATACAGCTTACTCATTCTAAGCGAGCCACAGTGTTTAATCCCTTGGTTCTAGTTGTACAGCGTTTAACTCAATGGGAGGCGTTCCCGAATACTATGCCCATGGATTGTGAGCCCTAGTGGAACGCCGCACACTTATTGAGCACCCAGCAGGTCGTAGGTATCCTCCTACGCTTTGGTTTCACCCTCTGATGTTACCTTTCGAATGGCGTATTCGGGGTTGCGTAGATTTTTTAGGATGGGTGACGTACAGGGTGTGCGATGAGTTCTAATCGAACTGTGCTTTCGATGGATAATAGCGCGTTGCACCAAAAGTTCCTTTTGAATGAGGGTTGGGATATAACAAATTCTATGAGGGTTAAAGAACCCCTCGAGGCGCAGTCGCTACCGGGCTATAATACGGAGGGTTGGAATCACTGTGATCTCCCCCAGACCGCGTTCTCCTCTGAGGTGTCGTCGGGGAGAATAAGGGACCCGTTCTTTGGGGACAATCTTTTAAAATGTGAGGGTATGGTGTATAAGACGAGTCCACTGTTTTGTAACGAGGAGATACCCGAGTCGAGCCCCTACAGGAATCCCTGGTATTTTAGGAAGGAATTCTTTTTGGATGGTGTCCCCACTGATAGGAGAATATGGCTTTGCTTCGATGGAATTAATTACTCGGCTAACCTTTGGATAAACGGCAAACTGTTCAAGACAAAAGATGAGTTTAAGGGTACCTTCAGGAGGTTCCGCTTCGATGTCACGGGCACATTGAATCCATCGCAGAAGAATGTGGTCGAGCTGGAGGTGTTCCCCCCGTCACCAACCGACCTGAGTATATCGTGGGCTGATTGGAACCCCTACCCTCCGGATAAGAATATGGGTGTCTGGCAGGATGTGTACCTATTGGTTACCGGGGACATCAGGGTGGATAGCCCATGCGTGTTGTCCCGGGTCGACGTGGATAACGATCTCGCTGAGCTCACGATTAGGGTGTATGTTTCGAATTCAGCCCCTGCGCAGCGCTCGGTCAACCTACTGTGTAGGGTGGAGGGTGATGGCAGGGTTATAGAGGTTGAGGGAACATTTACTCTGAGTGGTATGGAGCGGAGGGAGGTTGTGTTCACCCCAGACGAGTACCCGCAGCTCAGGCTGAATAATCCGAGGCTGTGGTGGCCGCACGACTACGGTGAACCCTTCCTATACACCCTGAGTGTGTTCGCGCTCTCTGGGGGTGAAATCTCGGACGCGGATAGGGTGAACTTCGGAATCTGCGAGACCACTTCCTCACTGAACGATGAGGGTAGCCTCCTCATAAAGATTAACGGTCGACCAATCCTCGTAATCGGCGGGGGCTACGCACCCGACCTGTTCCTGAGGAGGGACTACGAAAACCTGCGGGCCCAGTTCGCGCTGACTAAGGCGATGGGCTTGAACACTATTAGGCTTGAGGGGAAGCTCGTTGACGACTACTTCTTTGAACTGGCTGACAGGGAGGGAATAATGGTTATCGCGGGGTGGAATTGCGGTGATGTTTGGGAGAAGTGGGATAAGTGGACCAGTGAAACCGTTGAGGTAGCCACCAGATCCCTCGAGGACCAGCTTCTAAGGCTTCGGAGGCACCCCTCCATCATCATGTGGATGAATGGGAGCGACTTCCACCCCCCGGAGGAGATAGAGAGGAGATATCTGGCGATAGAGGAGAAGGTGGGATGGAATAGGCCCATTGTTTCTTCGGCCACGGCGGCGCCCAGTAGCGTGTCTGGGCCAACGGGGGTGAGGATGCCCGGCCCCTACGACTATGTTCCACCGAACTATTGGTATGAGGCTACACATCTTGGTGGGGCTAAGGGTTTCCTAACCGAGGAGGGGCCGGGGCCCTCCCTACCGCTTAAGGAGGAGCTTCTGAGATTCATCCCCGAGGACAAGCTGTGGCCAATCAACAGCGTCTGGGACTTCCACTGCGGCCTAGGCTCCTTCCATGATATATCGAGGTTCTATAGGGCGCTTGAGAATAGGTATGGGCCACCCAGAGACGTGGATGACTTCCTCTGGAAGGCTCAGCTATCCATGTATGAGACGGAGAGGGCCATGTTTGAAGCATTCGTGAGGAATAGGTATTCATCCACGGGAGTCATACACTGGATGCTTAACAACTCTTGGCCGAGCCTCATATGGCATCTGTACTCCTACTACCTGATCGGGAACGCCTCCTACTACGCGGTGAAGAAGGCGCTAGAACCAATCCACGTACAGTACTGTTACGACGATGACTCGGTGATCGTCGTGAACAGGACGGGTGTACCCTATGACAACCTGACTGTGGAAGCAAAGATATATGATGGGGTATTCAACCAGCTGGAGTCATTAACCCAGAAAATCTCGGTGGGGGGTGACGCCAACGTTCAGGCCTTTAAGATAGACAAGGAGAAGTATGGTGTGGAGATAGTGTTCCTAAACTTGGCTCTCAAGGATGCGACGGGTACAGATGTGTCAAGCAACTTCTACTGGCTACCAAGGGGTAAAGACATACTTGACTATCCGAAAACCCAATTCTACCACACCCCCATCAAGGAATTTGTTGACCTGAAGAGTATGCAGCGAGTCGGGAAGGTTGAGCTGAGCTTTGACTATACCTTAAAGACGAAGGGGAGCTGGACTGAGCTATCTATCAGCATCTCAAACCCAACCGATAAGGCGGCTATCCTGACTAGGATAAGGTTAGTGGACGCGTTAACTCGTGGAGAGTTAAGCCCCGTGTACTATTCGGAGAACTTCGTGTCGTTAGCCCCCCGTGAAAAAATCGTTGTGACAGCGAAGATTGAGACAAGGCTCATACCCGCAAGCGGGGTTAAAGTCGCACTCGACGGCTTCAACGTGGCAAGCGGCTACCACTAGTTATCAGTAGAATGGGGTTACCCCATATCGAGGAGGCTGCACTTATTCCCTCGACGCGGAGAATTACAAAGATTCGCGCTTTAGGGCGGTGGATAAATGCTTAAAAATATTAATTGTTTTTAACACTTGTTAATGGTTACACATGTGGGTCTTAAACCTCTTTCTTGATTGGCATCAAGGTTGCTCTTCAGCGCGAGATATGTGAGTTGGGGGATGACCGCATGGGTTGATGCCGCCGCGTTCAAATTTGTAGCCAACGTCATATCAATACTAAAACTCCGCGTGTGTTCTTAGGCGGTGTGACCGCCTACTAAACACGGTCTCTATAATCATTGAAGCTTATTGCACTGCTATGTTCGAGTATTTTTGCGTCGTTTGAAACTAATGTTAGGCCTTGTTTCTCTGCGGCCGCGACATAACACGCATCATAGAAGCTCAACCCTCGGCTCACAGCGATTTTCATAACTTCATCCATAGGGGGGTCTTCTAGGATTTTGAGTGAACTCAAGAGTTTATGGAACAGTCTGCTGGTTTTTTCCACGTCCTTTATCCTTTTGAATAGGTAGTGCTCTTTCCAGATTATGTTACCAACTTCATAGAAGGTTAACCGTAAAATGTGTATCTTTTCGAGGTCTACATTTTCCATGTGGTCGAGCAGGGGGTAAATCGCTGAGGAATCAAGGAGGTAGCTATCTTTCATCTCTACTCTCTCTTAGGGTTTTCAGCCACTCCTGTTCACCCACGTCGCCTAACAACGCCTTTATCTGCTTCGCTGTGTTGACAAGCTCCTTTCTTTCTTCACTCCTTATTGATTCTTCCAAGGCTTTTTCAACCACCTGCCTTATGTTTATTCTAAACCTCTTGGCTTTCTCTTTGAGCTCTTTTCTTATTCTAACACTAACTACCGTAGACATAAATACGTAAACAAAAACTGTAATTTAAATTCTTGTAAACAGGGATATGAGTGAGATACCCACCTGTTTCGGGCGGATAATAAATTCGGTGGGCTACTCCACTCCGAAGGGCGAAACCTTGGAGAGTTCATAAAAATCTCTGAAACCTCGCCCTTCGCAGTAGGTCAAAATTTATGCCTACCCTACAACTGTGCTTAGACACAAATTTCTAATATGGGGTGAGAACCCATACAGGATGATTAGCAATGCCCTTAGGTGGGGGAGGGGTACACTACCCCCTTACCCATCCCGGAAAAGCTCCCCATGTTAACTACCTGTTCAGAAAACGACCACCTTTAGCGGTAAACAATTAGGGTAAACGGTTCACTATTAGGGCTTTAATTATTCTACCTTGGATTGAGTCCTCCACGGCTTGGGGGAATTCCTCTAGGCTGTATCTGTTGGTGACTATTTTCGCTGCGTCGATTTTGCGTTGGGATATGAGTTCGAGCGCTTGCACGGTGTCCTCCTCGACGGCCGCGTTGCTGGGTATGATTGATAGCTCGTTGTTTAGTAGCTCGCTCACGTCGTAGTCGAGTGTTGAGCCCCGGTAGGGTACACCGAAGAGTATTATTCTACCACCCTTCCTGGTGGATTTGAGTGCTGCTAGGATGGCTTTGGGGCTGCCTGAGGCCACGATTGACACGTCAACACCCCTCCCATCGGTGAGCCTCCTCACCTCCCCGGGTAGCGCCTCGTCGCTCCTGAGTGCGTGGTGGGCTCCAAGACTTGACGCGAAGCTCAGGCGGTGCTCGCTTATATCTGAGGCTATGATGGTGCCCGCCCCCGCGTGGTTTGCGGCCATTATGTGTAGGTCACCCATGGGTCCGGCGCCCACCACGAGCACACTATCCCCCCGCTGGATTCCTCCACGCCTCTGGGCGCGTAGCACGGTTGCGAGCGGCTCAACCATGGCTCCCTCCTCGAAGGAGACGTGGTCTGGGAGTGCGAGTATCCCTCCACGGTCAACGTTGAAGCGTGGGACTCGGAAGTACTCGGCGAAGCCGCCTGGATCCAAATTTGTGGCCCTATAGTGTGGGCACATGGTGGGGCTACCCCTCACACAGTAGTAGCACTCATAGCATGGGACGTGGTGGTGGGCGAACACCCTCATACCCCTCTCCACACGTGGGTTAAGGCTCTCAGCCACGACCCCCGCTGGCTCGTGTCCAAGCACGGGCTGGGAGGCGGTGTAGCGACCGGAAATCTTTTCAAGGTCTGTACCGCAGAGCCCACACGCCCGCATCTCAACAAGCACGTCACCCTCACCCAGCCTAGGTGTCTCCACATCCCTGAGCTCGGCTCTACCATCCACTAGCAGTATGGCCCTCATAAACAAACTACCACACCCCCGATTCATAAAAGCTATTCGACAAGACTCGAAACCCAAATACTCACTCCTCCAACCCTTAGCGCTCCACTTTGATTTCCAAAGCCACTTAAAGGCTGGCGAAAATCTTACGTCATGTACACGAGAGTTACAAAAGAATCAAAGTCGTTAATTATGGACCCCAGGGTTCCTCTGTAATTCTGGTTTCACATGGCTGCGCCTTGCGCTCGCATAACGTGGTTGGCCTAGCCTTGGTAAGCTTTAAGCATACGTTGGGGCTTATGGTTCGCGTGATTGTTAGCTTCGATGTTTACGGTACACTTTTCGACTGGCGGCAATCGATGGATGCGTATCTAGGGTTTATTGGCATTGATCCACGCAGGTTTTTCGAGGTCGAATACTCCAAGGTGTCGGGGGTTAGGGGTTTTAGGAGGTACTCCGAAATATTGAAGGAGAGCTTGAAAGAGTGTATAGGGGCGGGTTACTCTGAGGATGTAGGTGATGGTCTTGTGCTCGCATTCGCGAAGAGTCCACCCTTCCCGGACACCCTGCTTGGCCTGCGGGAGCTGAGGCGCCGCGGCCACAGGCTTGGCGTGGTATCCAACACCGAGCGTAAGCTTATCCGAATCACGCTTTCGGGTCTCGAAGACCTGTTTGACTGGGTGGTCACAGCTGAGGACACCGGTCACTATAAGCCGGCTCTCGACGCCTTCAAGAAGGCTTACAGCATTATGGGTGTAAGCGTGGGGGAGGTGGTTCACGTCTCATCGTATCCACAGTATGATTTAGAGGCTGTGTCAAGGCTTGGTGTTAAGACTGTATTAGTGGATAGGTATGGTTACAGTTGGAGCCCGTCTGTGAAGGATACAAGGGGGATTGTGAGCATACTTGCTGAATAATTATACCAACATACGTGTGGGCTGAAACACCCAGTAGTTCCAACCACTATCTTGCTCCACTTGGTAATCGTAGCTAAGTTACCGCTCTACTTTTAGGGATTCCCATGTCGAATTCCCTGCGTCATTGAAGACTAATATATCTCTGGCTGTTTAGGTTTCTATGCTGGAAGATTACGATGTTTTGAGGTACTATTCATTCAGGGAAGCCCACACACCCGTGGTGGCTGAGGATGGTGCCCTGTATTTCGTGTCGGACATTTCCGGGAAGCCGGAGGTCTGGTTTATACCGAGAGACCACCCCTTCCCAGTTCAGCTAACCTTCTTAGACGGCTACGTCTCCGTGGTGAAACCTTGGAATAAGGGTTTACTCTTCCAGTTTGACCCTAACGGCTCAGAGGAGCACCGGCTCATGTGTGCTGGGCGTGATGGGGACATCTCTACGCTATCTGGTGACCAGCCTCGGGGTGTCATATATAGGCTTGGGGACGCCTGTGGTAACGTGTTCAGCTATGCGAGCAACAAGCGTAGTGCACCCTTCTTCGACTCCTATGTAAACGTTGATGGGAGGGAGGAGCTCGTCTTCGAGTATGATGGCACAACGCAGCCCCACGGGTTGAGTGGTGATAATCGCTGGCTCCTTGTGAGTGTGTCAATCACGAATCTGAACAATGATGTGTATGTCGTCGACCTAGAGAGGAAGGCGTCTAGGAAGCTCTTTGAGCATACAGATGAGGCGCTAACGGTTGAGCCCACTTGGGGTCCGGATGGCTTGGTGTACGCGTGCACAAATATGGGGGAGGAGTTTATGCAGCCGGTTGCGGTTGACCCATCCACCGGTAAGGTGAGCTGGCTCAGCCGTGGGAAGTGGGATGCGGAGCACATCGCCGTCTCGGATAATGGCCTCATCGCGTACACGAGGAACAGGGAGGGCTACTCGGAGCTCCACCTGATGGACTCCACGCGGAGGGAGGTGTTTTCAAAGGAGTTCGAAGGCACGATCTCCGAGCTGGTCTTCGCCCCCAGCGCACTCTACTTCACGTATTCGGGTTGGGACACGAACACCAACATCCACGCACTGGACCTATCCACACTCTTGGTGAGGAGGGTCACGAATGCCTCGAGAGGATACCTGGGCGAAGTGGTTAGGCCAAGCCTCGAATCCTACGATTCGTTCGACGGCCTCAGGATACCCATGTTCGTCTATACCCCAGGCGGAGAGCTTGGTAAGAGCGGTGAGCCACCCCACCCCGTGATAGTTTACGTCCACGGGGGCCCCGAGTCTCAGAAGAGGGTTGACTATGACGGCCAAATCCAGTTCTTCCTCTCACAAGGCTACGCTGTCATCACACCCAACGTGCGTGGTAGCACCGGGTACGGTAAGAGCTACACCCATCTGGATGATGTTCGTCGTAGGCTTGACAGTGTTAAGGACCTGGCGTGGCTTGTGAAGTGGATTGAAGTCGACCCACGCTTCGACGAGACACGGGTGTGCGTGATGGGGCGAAGCTATGGAGGCTACATGGTTCTCGCCGCGCTCGCCTTCTACCCCGGGCTCTGGAGGTGTGGTGTAGAGGCTGTGGGCATAGCCAACCTCGAAACCTTCCTACGCAACACATCGGTTTGGAGACGCAGACTCCGCGAAGCCGAGTACGGCTCACTCGAAAGAGACTTAGACTTCCTAAGGGAGGCTTCACCCCTAAACCACGCCCACAGGATCAGGGCGCCACTCCTCATCCAGCATGGCTCAAACGATCCACGGGTACCACTCTCCGAGTCGAAAGCCATAGTGGAGAAAATCAGGAGCTTGGGGGGTGTAGCCGAATTAGTGGTCTTCGAGGATGAGGGACACATGATCCAGAGCGTTAGAAACAGGCTCAAATGGGCCACAACACTTCGAGCCTTCCTAAAAAACTACCTGTAAGCCAAAGCGTGATGGATGATTCAGGGTGCATCACACATGAAAGCCCAGATACGTGGAACCAAGTTGGCGAACACGGGGTAAAACACAGAAATCTAGAAGTTTGGGAATCACACGGTTTAACCCTGCAACGCATACAACTCGAATAGCCCCTCTTTTCCTCTCCTCATCCCAAAATTTCAACGGGCTCACTAAGTGCTTGTGTCAGGGTTACCCTTGGAGAGCTGTGTGTTTGCGTCGGGTGACTTGGGCTGGGTCGGGGGAAGTGTGGGTAATGAACCTGGATAGGCTTGTCATAATTCCTCCTGCGGCTTCGAAGTAGGGTGCAGCTGGGATGGGTACGCCGTATGACGCGAGTATGTATGTCCATATGACTGCGCAAAGAATTGCTATCAGCCCGAAGGAGAACGCTCTCATCTTAAGAAATGCGAGGGCTCCTATGAGGCCCAGCGGGTACAGTAAGAGTGCGGCCACGAGCAGAGGAGATGTGGATATGAGTCCTTGCGAATACGGACGCGGGTTGGGTATGGGTAAAGCGCCCGATGCGGCCATCCCAGCAACGTCAAGATAATTATAACCAAAACCATGGTTCCCCCTGCCAAGCCAGGGGAGTGCGCCCGCTAGGAGCTGCAGGATCACCCCGCATACGGCTATAACCCTGTTCGAGTCTACCACACATAACACCGCGCCCAGCTTTTTGGGCTATCGAATTCGGAAAGCGCTCCTATAACTTTAGGCTTCCGTAATTGATGCTGCATATGGTGTGTACTGACGTGTTGGGCTGGTGGAGTTAATCACAGCCTCGGGGCTATTAAGTGGGGTTCCTAGTGCTATTGTTTTGAGTGTTCTAGTTTGGCCTGTAGCTCGTGCACTATCGTCCGCTCGCGGATGGATGACGCAGTCCGGCTCTGCAAGGTCTCGGGGAGCCTGTTCATGGGGCCGCGCAGACAGGCTACTCATGCTCCAAGCGCTGCATTCGCCCTATAATACTCCTCGCCGACCCCACGGAGAATAAAGGTGTACCCCGCGCACCTGGTCACCCAGAGAGCAGGCCTCTGAGGAGGCGCTCCGAGGATGAATAAATGATATCTACTTCCTCGGGTAGGGGTAGGCCGCTGACCGCGTCGGTGGTCTGGTCATCCCTTGTCTCGGACTCGCTGAAGGCGGTTGTCCCACGCGAGTCCACTATGAAGTGGTAGACCTCCTTCTTCGGCACCAAGACGAATCCACCGTCCGGCCTCTTGATTACGGCTTTGTCGTCGAGGAACACCCTTACCACGACCGCAACCTGCCAGCGCCCCCTGCGGACGCCGCGCTCGGCTCTTCGCAGCCACTCGGGTAGGGCGTGGATGTTGTCGCGTGCGAAGGTGGCGTATTCACCTGAGGATGCTAGAAACGTGAAGTAGAGCCTCCCGTCGCCGAAGCGCCTCCTTAGCAGACCCACAAGGTCGGCTAAACCCACCCCCTCAAAGAGTGTGGCCACCCCCTCCCACCAAGGCAATCTAGACACCTCAGAGATTTAAGGGTTTGATACCCACCTGGCACCACTGCAGACAGTGGGTAGCCCTACTTCTGGGGTGCACGCCAAGAATAATCAGCCCACAGAACCCGTCAAACAATCCATTTGGTATCGGGAAACACTAATGTCGGGGCTTGTGGAGGCGCTAACCAGTACACGGAGTGGCTCGGCAAGCTCGGGGGAAGTCGGCTCGGTGTGTGAATCGATCAAGGCAGTGGATGAACTATGCATGGCATCATGTCGTCATAAAAATTTTGCGAGCGCCTCCTATTAGTGTGGGGAGTTGGTTGGGTGAACATGGTTTGCGCAGTTTTCGTGAATCCAGTAGAGTTTCATAAGTGTGTTATCAACTGATTTATATTGGTGCCTTTGGGTATAGTTCTTGGTCTCTCATGGACTCGACTTCGGATGGGGTTTACTCGAAATACTACGCCCAGTTGGAGCTATTGAGGAGGAGGAAGCCGCTTATTCACCATATAGTTAACTATGTAGCCATGAATGACTGCGCCAACGTGACTCTGAGCCTCGGCGCGTTACCCGTGATGACACATCACCCCGAAGAGTTGGAGGATATAGTTTCCCGCTCCTCCGCCTTATACCTAAACCTAGGCACACCTGATCAAGAGCGGTTTCACTCGATGTTGCTTGCTTTGAGGCTTGCTGAGAGGTATGGTGTGCCCGTGGTGCTCGACTTGGTGGGTGTGGGTGCAACGCGGTTTAGGGGCACTATGGCGGCTAAGATACTCGGCGACTCCCACGTGGGGGTGGTTAAGGGTAACGGGGGTGAGGTGCTGGGTCTGCTTGGCGGGGTTGGGGGTGTGCGTGGCGTGGACTCGGCGGTGGAGGTTGAACCCAGAGTGGCCAGCGAGGCCTCTGAGAAGTATGGGTGCGTTGTTGCCGTCACAGGTGTAACCGACTATGTGGCCTCAGGTGGTCGGCTGTGTAGGATTGAGGGTGGCTCGGATATGTTCACGCGGATAACGGGCGCGGGGGATATGGCTGGCTCCGTTGTCGCCTCCTTCCTAGCCGTCAACACTGACCCCTTCGATGCCTGTGTGGGTGGGCTCGCGACCTTCAAGGCCGCGGGCAGCCTCTCAGCGGCTAAGTGTCGCGGTCCGGGCTCGTTCCGCACCCAGCTATTCGACGAGCTCTTCAATTTTGGGGTGGATGGCTACTCGCACGTGAAAATATCTTTTGAGGAGGTGTGAGGCGTGGAGCTTCCCGGCGGAGTTTACGGTATAACATCGGCGGATTTCGGCGGCTCACACGTTGAGGCGGCGAGAATGCTACTTGAAGGTGGCGTGAAAATAATACAGTACAGGGAGAAGCACGCATCAACTAGGAGGATGTTCGAGGAAGCCCGGGAAATCAGGAGGCTATGTTTGGATTGGGGCGCCGTGTTCATCGTGAATGATAGGGTGGATGTAGCGCTGGCCGTTGGTGCAGATGGGGTGCACCTAGGCCAAGACGACCTTCCACTCACTGCTGCAAGAAGGTTGTTACCCGAGGGGATAATCGGTGTGTCCGCAAGAAGCGTGGATGAGGCGTTGGCCGCCGAGGCGAATGGCGCCACATATCTGGGTGTGGGCTCGGTTTACCCAACACACACCAAGGCCGACACGGAGCTCATAGGCGAGGAGGGTCTGAAGTCCATTCTAGGTAGGGTGCGTATCCCCGTCTACGCGATTGGGGGCATCAGACTTGAGCACCTAAAGAGGCTTAAGGCGTACGGCGTGAGGGGTGTAGCCGTAATATCCGCGATTTTGGGCGACGCGGACCCAAGGGGTGCTGCGAGGAGGTTTGTGTCTGAATGGATGAATGGATGAATGGATGGGTGAATAGGACATGAGGTTTGGTTTAACCATAGCGGGCTCGGATTCGGGGGCGGGTGCCGGTGTGCAGGAGGACCTGAAGACCTTCACTATGCTCGGAGTCTACTGCGCGACAGTGATAACCAGCATAACAGCGCAGAACACCTTTGAGGTGGCTGAGGTCTTCAATCTGCCCGCAAACGTCGTCTCAGCCCAGATTGACTCGGTGATGAGGGATTTCCCAATAACGTATGGGAAGACGGGTATGCTTGGTAACACCGAGATAGTTGAGGCCGTGTGCTCGAAGGTGGATGAGTACGGCCTAAAACTCGTGGTTGACCCAGTGATGGTCTCCAAGTCGGGTGCCCGTCTTCTTAGCGAGGATGCGGTGAAAACACTGAGAGACAGGCTGCTTCCAAGAGCCCTACTCGCCACGCCAAACATACCCGAAGCCTCAATACTATCGGGCATCACCATAAGAAGCTGGGATGATATGGAGGAGGCCGCTGACAGAATCCTCTCCTCAGGGTGCGGCTACGTGGTGATTAAGGGAGGACACCTCGACGGTGAGAGGGTTAGAGACCTATTCTGCTCCACGTCGACTAGGAGGTGGTTCGAATACAGGAGGGTGCACACCAAGAATAATCATGGGGCGGGGTGCACTCTCTCATCCGCGGTGGCAGCTGAGCTCGCCAAGGGAAACCCACCCCTACAGGCGTACGCCAAGGCGAGGAGATTCCTCCAGAGGGCGCTCGAAAAAAGCTTAAACATAGGTAGAGGCCACGGCCCGCTCAACCCCATGTACAGCCTACAAGGCTTCAGATGGGAAGAATAAGCGCTTTCAGAGTATCGTGGCTTATATCTGGGAATGGTGGAACTTGGCCGGACACCACTAAAGCGGTTTGTGGACCTAATGCACAAAAATCCCAAAGCCTACACTTAATGGTTTTGTTGGGAATTCAGTCCGTGTTGATGATACTATGGTCTACGGTAACTCGAATCGTGTTTACCATAAAGGCACAGAAGGCAAACACCGTTTATCGGTTGGGTGCGGTGAACGCGCCCAAATACCCCTCGAGTGATGGTGCGCTGGGGGTGTGCATAGGTGGCATAAATCGCCAAGGGCTGTGCTGAGGCTCCGAGTCGTAGGCGCGTCGGGGTGGAGGTGAACCACTTACAGTGTAGGCCAGGACCCCTTAGGATGGGGCACCGTGCGGTGCTTCGGCGGGTCGGGAGCTCCACAACCCAGGTTGGGATGTTAGACTTGGCTACGCCCCCGTTACTAAACTGGAAAGCTTGAGCCTCCAGCTTTCAGTAAGTCTCATAATCCGTGTTCAATAATAAGTAATTATAAACCGTGGTAGACAAGAGAAGTGTTCTCTGGCCGGAGTGGAGAATTAGGCTTTTGGGGAAGCTAGAGATCGTGCTTGCTATTTTTGAATTAGTTTTAAGCGTGATCTTTATCTCAGTGTCATACATTACGAGTAACCTTTATTTTAAAGGGGTAGGTGTGGGTTTGCTCATTGCCGGGGTTACAAGCCTCATAGCCTACTTGTTCAAAATAATGGTGCCAAAGGGTAATGAGAAAGGGTTAAGATAGGGAGTCTATATTGGGTCTTACATGTGAATATTAGAGGTGGTTGGAGGATGCCTGTTTCTCTTCTTACAGTACGTTTATTGTGGGTTATGGGTATGTCGGGTGTGATAGTTTTAAGGTTAATTCGCCGTATGGAAGGCATCCTCCGGTAATCATAATGCGTATATACATCTTGGGATTATTGTGTTTGTATGAGTTCTAGCTCGGAGAGCGAGGAGGAGATCAGTGAGGGCTTGTTCGCGGGCCTCATAGAGGCTCTATCAGATAAGCACAGCCAACTCGATGTGCGCCTCCAAAACGTGGTTGTCAGGATGCCCGGCTCGAGGTTGGGCGTGGAGGTAAACGGTGTGATAACACTAGCGGTGCACATGCGTGACCTGAGCGACGAGGAAAAACAGGCCCACATAGCCAGGAATGTGGCGGCCCTCAAAACATAAACCCCCCTTTTTCCCTGTTTTTACGTCAAAATCGTCACACCAAGTCCAATACATGTTTGAGCGATACGTGAACGTGGTCCGTTATCGCCGAGACACCCCTACCAGCCGTCAGCATGGGTTCGCCGTTAAACAGAAGCGTGAGCCTCCAGCCCGCCTGGCTGAGTCTTCTTGGGAGCTTAAAAGACGACCTTAAACCCAGCAGCCGCCTGATGGGCGACATGCTTACGCCCAGTCGCTTAAGCGTGTCGGCGTGAACCGATATTTCCTTTGTGTCCCCGTCCAACTCTAGTATATCCCCGTCGGGGCTACTCACGTTAATCCTGCCCCCCTCCACCGCCTTGAGGATGTCGACGAGTGACTGGTAATCCAAAACCCAATCCCTACTTATTTGCTGCGCACCAAATTAAAGTTTCTGATTTCGCTCAAAATGCGGTGTTCATCCACTCCTTATATCGACAACAACGGTCCATGTGAGCTAATCGCCTAGCTTACTGGATGCCACCGTGCTAGAGAGGCTTAATTGATGGTTCACGTTATGATTCGTGAGTCAAGTGCTTGGGTTAGGTAAGCTTCCCAGTGGGGTGCTTGAGCGCTACGTGCTTGGTCGACTGGGGGCTCCATCGGGGGATGTGGCTCTGGGTCCAAGGGTTGGGGTTGACTTCGCAACTATAAATCTGGGTAAAGGCTACCTAATAGTGTCAAGCGACCCCGTTACTGGCTCCTCGGAGCACGCTGGGTGGATAGCTGTTCATGTCTCAGCCAACGACGTGGCCACCAGCGGTAACCCACCTAGGTATCTCCAAATGGTTATATTACTACCAGAAGATTCCAGTGTGCGTACGCTTTCAAGAATCACTTCTGAGGTCGACAGGGCTGCCCGGACTCTGGGTTTGAGTGTTGTCGGGGGACACACTGAGGTGACACCTGGGCTTCGGCGGCCGATAGTGTGCGCCACATGCTTCACCTACGCTGAAACCTATGTCAGCGCTGATCAGGCTAAAGTGGGGGACTCCATCGTTTTAACTAAGATGGCTGGATTGGAGGGTACAGTTATACTTGGGGGCGCGTCCGCTAGGCGCCTGCTGGGCAGCCTCAGCGTGGTGGGCGAGGCAATCGAAGCTTATAGGAGTGGTGGAGTCCACGCCATGCACGACTGCACGGAGGGAGGGGTGCTCGGCGCCCTCTGCGAGATGGCGAAATCTTCACACTTGGGTTTCAGAGTATACGAAGAGAAGATCCCAGTGCACCCCCTGACACGGAGGCTTAGCGCAAAACTGAAACTAGACCCACTCAGATTGATATCCTCCGGGTCACTGCTAATCGCGGCGAAACCCGCTAAGGCGGATCAGGTGGTATCAAAACTCAGGTCTAAGGGCTACTCCGCCACTATTATTGGTAGATTCACACGTGAACACATGGTTGTGGTTCGAAGTAACGGGGCACATGAGCAAATAAGGTCTGAGCCAGTTGACGAGTTGTGGAGACTACTGGAACACAGAGTATAAAGCTGATGAACTAGAACTATATAGTTGAGTAATCATGTTTTTTGTGGTTAAAAAGGGGGGTGTTTTGTGTGTGCTTAGATGTTTAGACCTATTAGGTGGTCTAGTGAGTAGACCCCGGCGCCTGTGAGTGCTATGAGTATGGCTATCCCCAGTAGTAGTGTGTCTAGTTCGTAGCCACCCATGTAGCCCTTGCTGACTGGTGGTTTGCTGAGTTTGGTTGCGTATAGTATTAGGTTGCCAACCATGAATAATGCGTAGAGTATCGATGCGAAGCGTGCGAGTAGCCCCACTATGAGTGCTACGCCCCCTCCCACCTCGAGCAGTGCGACCAGGTCGAAGAGTGGCCCTGGGATTCCTAGCTGAACCATCATCTGCCTTAGCTGGTTACGGCTGGGTTGCCTCATCTTCATTGACCCGTGGACTATATAGAGTATACCAGTCACAACTCTGAGTACTAGCAGACCTGCACCTTCAGCGATGCCGGGACCCAATATTATCACCTTTTTCTAGTTGCATAATACCATCTACTTGCATAAAGCTTATAACCATTAGCTGATTGGTGGTAAACTAGGTGGTGGCGATGCAATCTGCGTCGAAGGTGTGCCCGATTGTGGCAACAATACACAGGATAGGGAGCGAGTGGAAGCTCATCGTCATAAGGTATTTGATGGATAGGCCTCTCAGATTCAATCAGCTGCTTAGGCTGAGTGGGGCTGACTCTAAGACGCTTTCAAGGGTGCTTCGGCAGCTTGAGGCTGAGGGCTTGGTTAGGAGGGAGGTGATTAGCACTCGGCCGTTCGCCGTTGAGTACTCGCTCACCGATAAGGCTCGGGAGTTGAGGCCCGTTATCGAGGAGATGCGCCGCTGGGGGGAGAAGTGGATAGACCTTGAAGCCGAAGCCCAGAAGCTGGCTGGGGTTATCGATGGCGCCTAGTGGCCTCACTAGCGTAGAGTGTTCTTGAGTACGCGTATAGGGTTCTCCCAGAGCACCTGCTCCGCGTGTGGGCCTAGGAGCTCGGCGAGTGTAGCTATCTTGTTCACGTTCTCGAAGCCGCTTGGGGTTCTCTCCACGCCTAGGAAATCCGTGCCGAGTGCGACGTGTTCCCAGCCGATTCTTTCCCCGATGTATTGGGCGTGCCTCGCTAGGTCGTGGATGGATGGCTGCTCGCTTAGGGTGCTGTTTATGGCCGTGATGCCCACGACGCCTCCAGTCTTAGCTATTGCTTGTAGTTCCTCGTCGTCGAGGTTCCTCACATGATTCTTCAGGCTCCTAGCGTTTGCGTGTGAGGCTATGACTGGCCTCTTGGAGGTTGAGGCCGCATCCATCGTGGTCTTCTTACCGGAGTGTGCCACATCCACTATGATGCCCAACTCGTTGGCGACCCTCACCAGCTCCTCCCCGTAGCCTGTAAGTCCGTAGTCCCTCTTAGACATACATGAGGAGGCGAACTTGTTGTCGTAGTTCCATGTGAGTCCAACGCAGAGTACGTTGAGTTCACGTAGTAGGTAAAGATCGTATGGGTCAGTGAGCACATCCGCGCCCTCTAAGGCGAGCACGAGTTTCAGGCCCTTCGAATCCAGGTCGCTGCCACCCCTCACAATCTTGACGTGACCCGCACGCTCAAGGTATAGGTAGAACTTTATCTGCTCCAGTAGAATCTGTATGAGGGGTGACGTGGACTTCGAAGGGTGCCCGTAATTCTTTGTGAGTATCTCAGCCCTCTCATCCACCGTGTTTATGTGGGGGTAAAGTGAGCCGAACACAATGATGTCGTCGCCGACACCGCGAAGCATCTGAACACTCGACTGATTGGAGCCCCCTATCACGTCTTCTGTCTGAGAAGAGAAGGCTAAATCTTCGTGTAGGTCAACAAACCTCAAATGCTACACCTTAACACAACACGATGACCCAGAATAAAAACCCATAGCTTAGATGACACCCACACCATCGGACTCACCCATTCACTCCGGTAGTTAATAGCTTGTTTCCTACTACTGCTAAGACGGCCGGTAGGTGTTTGGTGTTAACGTTGTCCGTCCAGTCTCTCTAGGAGGCTCTGCGGGATGTTTACCTCGAGGGCTCTCACGTTTTCGTCAACCTGAGCTGGGTTTGAGGCGCCGACAATAGCTGTGGACACCCACCTGTGGCTGAGGATCCAGGCCACCGCGAGCTCCCTTAGGTCTACGCCCAGTTGGCTCGCTGCCTCCCTGTATTTCTCCACACGCTGGAGGTTCTCGGCTGTGAGCCACCTCTCACGGTAGATGGGGTTGTAGGCCGCCCTGCTTCCTTCTGGTAGCTGCGCTCCCAGTGAGTATTTCCCCGTGAGTAGACCGCCCTGAAGCGGGCTGTACACGGCTACACCCATACTGTGGGATTCACACCAGGGAGCCACCTCAGCCTCTATATCCCGTCTGAGTAGGTTATAGGGTGGTTGGAGCACGATTGGTTTCTCAAGGCCGAGTTCCTCGCAGGTCCGCCACGTGGCCTCCAACTGTTTCACATCGAAGTTGGATACACCCACATAGCGCACGAACCCTTCACGTACAAGGTAGTCCATTGTGCGAAGCGTCTCCTCTAAAGGCGTCTCCGGGTCAAACCTGTGAAGGTAGTAGATATCAACATAGTCGGTCTGCAGACGTTGAAGGCTACGCTTGAGCTGCCACATGATGTGCTTCCTAGACAACCCACCACCTACGGGATTATCAGATACCACCGGACTGCCCACCTTTGTGGCAACCACAACCTCATCCCTCCTACCCCTCAGAGCCTCACCTATAATCTCCTCCGATTTACCCCCAGTGTACACATTAGCCGTATCAATCATGTTCACCCCCAGCTCCAACGCCCTCTCAATGACCTTAATAGCGAGCGGCCTACCCACCTGAGTGCCAAAGTTGTTTGACCCCAAGGATATCTCTGAAACCTTAAGACCCCAACCACCAAGACGCCTATACTTCATAGTATTACACAACCACAATACTCCTATAGCAATACATGATTAATAGGGTTTCCGAAACAGATACTTTATGAAACCCAAAATGGGAAATCACCTATACATTTTATACTGAGTTAGGAGAAAGTTTAAATCGACAACCACTAATAGTAAAATATGGCTGTTATAGGCTTCCGAGTTCTGGTTTTACTGAGCGCCCTAATCCTCATCACTTTTGCCCCGCAAGGCTGGGTACAACACACAGGCTTAACACCACCCTCAATACATCCACCAATCCCTAGGAGCGCTCCACTTACGACAACCACGGGTGCGTTTGCGTTCGTATCCAACTTTGAGTCAGGTGGCCTCCAAGGTTGGAGTGTCGTTGAGGGTAAGCAGCCTAAAGTTGTATCTTTACCCAACTATTTCGGTGAGCCCTCGCTTGAGTCAAGTGCAATGGGCGGTTCACCGCAGGTGGATGAGGCCACACAGGGCTTCGTAACGGGTGACAACTTCATATCCTTCCAAGTCGCCATATACACAAAGAGCGGAGAAGGCTTCTTCGGATTGTTCGGTTCGGATGGACCAGTGGCCGTGGTTGGTGTGGAGGATGGCTACATAGTTGCTGGTTCGTCTCCAAGCAGCGCGGTGCGTGTCGAACCATTACCGGTGGGCACAGCCTACCCATCGGGGTGGGTATACATTGCGGCCAATGTTTATAACGCCAGCACCCCCTCCTCACCCAACGTGGGTTGGGTGATGCAGCTATTCGTGGATAGAACCGACCAGCCAGCCGCCAACCTCAGTGTGCCCCAAGCTGGAAACTATCAGGGAGCCATAATCTACACTGAAAGCTCCACGGTGTATTACACGGATATCGTGGTTACCACCTACGAGATACCCATCTATCTTCCAGGGTACAACAACATGATGGGCTACGGTCAGGGCTCGGGGTTGCTCGTAAACCTGCTACCAGCATTCTACAATTTGAGCGCAGTCATGGTTCTGAAGAGTTGGTCTACGCCCCAGCAGGGGATACTCAGCTTCCAGATAAACGCCATGAACTACTATGGCACCACTAGGTCCACGTGTGTTGGCTTCTTCCAGCTCGGCGTGGACTTGGACCCGAACGGTACCATAGCTCCTTGGTATGTGCCTGGTAAGAACTGCTTTGCACACTACTTTATATCTTCACAGAATCCAGCGGTACAACCAGGTGTGCCAACACCCTACGGCACCGTTCTCACCCTCTCAATAGTCTACGAGGAAAGCCAGGGTGAGATAGTGTTCACAATAAACGACCTAAACACCTCGGCCACATACACGGCAAGCATACCCTACAACGGCACCCCCTTCTACGGTGCCTACACACAGCTCGAATTTCAGCCGTGCTGCAACCTATACCCAATCAACCAGTACAAGGTTAACGGCGAGCTACAACAAATGCAGATAGTAACCCTAACAGGCCAAAGAATCCTCTTAAACGCAAGCTATATGCTCCCATTCACACTCGACGCGCCCCCCACTTGGAGCTTCACGTACTACAGTAACCAGCAAGCAGGCTACCAACAGATATCAAACTGAGCTGTGAACAAATCGATCCTTTTTTACCCACACTGTTCTCAATTTGGTTTAAAGGAGTCAGATTGCAGTTTAAAATTGGGACGCGGGACTAATGGTTGGGGGAGCCTAACGCCATAAAGGGGAGAGGCTTGTTGCTTTGGCTCCGCGTCCACGGTGTTGGGAAAGAAATATGTGTCCCTTGAAGTGTTAGGTGTTTAAGTGTTGTATTATCGATGATTGAAACGCGTGGCATCACCAAATTTTTTGGGGAGGGTAAGCGTGGTGTTGTCTCCGCGTTAAGCGACGTTAGTATCCGTGTTGGTCCTGGTACACCTGTGGCCCTAGTTGGGCCTAACGGTGCCGGTAAGACCACTCTTATTAGGGTGCTCTCCACACTTATTTTACCAAGTAGTGGGGAGGCCTATGTCAACGGCTACAGCGTTGTCCACCAGCCTAGGGAGGTGAGGAGGAGTATTGGTCTTGTAACCGTGAGTGACAGGCTCTTCTACTATAGGCTCACGGCGATTGAGAACTTGGTGTTTTACGCCACGCTTTACAACCTTGGTTTGACCGAGGCGAGGCGGCGGGCTAGGGAGGCTCTGTCGGTTGTGGGTCTAAGTGAGTGGGCTGACACCAAGACTATGCACTACAGTACGGGTATGCTTAGGAGGCTGGCTCTGGCGAGGGCTATCCTACACGATCCCCCTGTTATAATGCTTGATGAGCCCACGCTTGGCATAGACGTGGTGTCCTCTAGGAATCTGAGGAGGCTTGTGAGACAGATTGGGGAGACAAGAACAGTTCTCTTCACAAGCCACTATATGAAGGATGTTGAGGAGATAGCTGGGTACGTATACCTGATAAAGAGTGGTAGAATAGTTGCTCAGGGCTCGCCGAGGGACCTAACCGGGCTGGTTGGTAGGGTGGTGGAGTTAGAGGTCAACGAGGATGAGCTACCCGATTCGTATAGAAGGTTCGTGGTTACCTCGAGGAACGGCCACCTTGTGCTCCGCCTACCCGAGAGGGTTGTAGACGAATTGGGGGTGCACCCGATCGATGAGAGAAGTGTTGAGACCACACTCGAAGATGTTTACGTGAGCCTCGTTGGTGAATCGGCGATGGATGTTAGACCCTACCAGTTCAGGAGGGGTGGCATGCGTGAGCAGCGTGCTGGCTAAGCTGTACGCCTTCCTCTACCTTAGAGGCTTCAGGGTGTGGGTGAGCTACCGCACACAGATGGCTCTGAACGTGTTAAGCTGGGTTCTACCAGTATTCACATACTACTTCGTGGGCACATCACTCGGCGGAAGTGTCACAGCCACAAGTGACCCAACGAGCTACACTAGCTTCTTCGTGGTGGGCCTAGCCTTCCAGGGATACGTCTCCTCATCCATCGTGACAATCAGTCAGAGGCTCAGAAACGAGCAGCTCTACGGGACACTCGAGTACTATGTGCTCTCACCCCTCGGCGTCTTCGGGTTCCTAACATACTCGGCGGTGTGGGGTTTCACCCTTAACACGCTGAATGCTGCTGTGATACTAGCAGTGGGGGCTGGCCTCGGCGTGTCCTATAGCCATGCGAACATACTTGGGGCCGCCATAATAGTTCTAATGCTCGTGGCCTCAACCTTCGGCATCGGCATGATGTCAGCCGCGCTGGTCATGGTCACAAAGCAGGGTAACCCAATCGCCTTCTTCTTCTCAACGTTCACAACTCTCATGTCTGGCACGGTGTTCCCAGTAGCCGCCCTACCATACGCTGTACGCATAGTAAGCTATGCGCTCCCACTAACATGGGCTCTCGACGGCCTCCGCCTAGCCCTGCTGCAGACATCAACAATAACCCAGCTCACACCCTACATCACCATAATGGGCATCTTCGACTTGGTGACGATACCCCTTGGCGCAGCCGTCTACAAGCTCTGCTACGACTATGTGAGGCGTAAAGGAACAATATCACAATACTAAAGAAGACCCCGATACCGGCCGCCAAACAGGAAACCCATGGATGAATCCTACAAGAAGAGAGGGGATGTGCACTAACACCTATGTTGTGCTCGAAATTAGATGTATGACTCTACTGCAGGGTGCCACTATCAGGTACACAGCATCGCCTCTCCCACGGTATTATTGGGTGGATAGGGCTGTTTTTCCCCAGTTACAGCTGCGTATACTCGTGTTTTCAATGGGCCTATTTGCTTCTTGCGAGCGCCTGAGCGGATACTGCGGCTGTTATAATGTAGAGGAGCAGGAGTAGGTCGTATAACCCCGGGACGTAGGGGAGTGCCCCATCATAGTGTGTCAAGCCGAAGAGGTAGGCGGCGAACCCTGATGGGCTTGTGAAGCCCACCAGCCTATATGTGGCTATATCCGCCACTTGGAGTATGGCCATGAATATACTCCAGCCAGCCGCGGCTCCAAGCAGTCTTCGGCTGGATAGCAGGTAGACTAGTGGCGCCCCAACTAGGTCTACTAGTGCTGTAACCAATAAAACGTACCAGTGTAGATAGTATGGGTGGGTTGCACCGAAATCTGTTTGCAGGTTCCTATCTGTAACCAGGATGGCCAACGTAATTATAAAGTCCAGAGCTAGGAGAACACCCACGACCTTTCTCCAGGGCTGTGGAGAAGCCGACTTGGGTTGCTGAGCCATCACCCCAACATTCATTAGACATATAATAAACCTTGCTGGATAGCGCTTTGATCAACCCAAAGTCTTCTAATAATTACAGCTTATCTAAATAACTATATTATTAGTAAATAATAATTAGTCTACAATTCAATCAATATTATTTCCACTAAGTATATTGTGGGAAGTTAAACTAGTCTAGTAGAGCTATTGGGAAATCTTTAGTAAAATGTTGGGTTAGACTGCTTATGGCTGTAACTGATTTTATAAACTTTCCAAGGCCTCGCCCTCCGGGACGTGGTAGCCCACTCTTGGATCCTGTCCGGATAAGGCTTAAACGTGGTGGGCGCCACGGTTCGGAATTGGTGAGCAACCGTGGAGCCCATCACGAATATATGAGTTCTTCAGGGATTTAAAGGTTTTTAAGAGGAATAAGAAAAGGTTTGAGCTCAAAGTGGTCGCGGTGCTACTCTACGGCTTTGGGTTAAGCCTCAGAAAAACCTTTGGCTTCTTCTGCCTTCTCTCTGAGTGCATCTCGAGGTCGAGTGTGCAGGAGTGGGTGAAGAAGGTTGAAGGAAAGCTCAGCTTCGATGCAGCGCCAAGCTGGCACCAAGTGGTCGCCGTGGATGAGTGTGTGGTGAAGTGTGGTGGTAGACCACTGTATGTTTGGGTGGCTGTGGACGCCTACACTAGGCAACCCATCTGGTTCGGGGTATCACTCACGAGGACCACGGGGAACGCGCTCAGGTTTCTGCGGAGGTTGAGGGGGAGGTGTCTCGGCGACCCGGTTATACTCACGGATAGGTGTCCCCGGTACCGTGAGGCTGTGAGCCGTGCTGGGTTTCGAAACCACGTGCACCAGACCTTTGGGTTGCGTAGCTCGGTGGAGCGATTCTTCGGCTACCTCAAAGACAGGACGAGGGTTTTCTGCAACAACGTCAACCCAAAGAAGACACTCTTTGCCCCACTCGTAGACTTCCTAGAACTGTTCATGACTTGGTACACGGAGTGGAGGTGACAAGAGTGAATCCTTATCTGGAGAGGATCTAGGGATGACTTTTCTGTTTTTAATAGCATGAAGTATCACAAGAAGCTGGACTATCCCAACTTCAATATAGCAGTCGTTGACGACTCAATCTGGAGGGTGCACAGAGCTTCTGAAAAGTGTAGAGAATATGGATTCCTGCATTTCCTTTAGCAGGAGGAGGATGCCACCCATGTGTCCTTCCATGTGCTGTACGTTGCATAATTACTTAGAACTGTGGCCGTGACTAGGCTTTGACTGTTACAGTTTACCATATTTATTTTCCACGTTACTAGAAAGTAGTTAAGAGGCTCCTGATTACCGTTAAGATTATAGGCCCAAGCGGTAAAGTCGTGCGTGCCAAACTGTGGACCTTCGGCAAGCTGGTTACCGACATGTGGCCTTTCTTCCAAAAATTGAACGTAAGTCGGCCAAGGAGCAAAACATGTTTCGTAGGTAGTTGAAACATCGGCCGTATTATCGGAAATGCTCAACACTATCATCACATCATCACCAGGCACAGGGGTGTAGCAGTTGGCCGATGGCATATTCCAAGAGAAGCTCAGTGAACTACCAGAGGAGAGATCGCCTATCCCAGGTGCATACGTTGACAGTGTTGATGTATCCAATGCATACTGAAACATTAGGCAGTTTTGTGTAAAACTACCGTTGCAATTACTGGGTGTGCCTGCATGGCCTCCCCAGTAAACTATTACCGCTTGAAAAAGTATGGTTCCGATGGCAGGGGTGATGTCCAATCGTAGTTTGAAACACCGATCCAGTTACCCCAATACCAGCACAAGCTTGAACCACAGTTTGAAGGCGAACTAAGGACCGAAAACACCTCCGACTTGTAGGTAGCTCCATTAAGCACTTGATTTGAATAACTGCTGGTTGAACCCTCCACTTGATGGCCGACGCCGCATTCAGTGTTCGCGTTTTCACTCGTGCTGAGACTAACATAGTGTTCTTCGGCGGCGTTGTTGCTCAGCCCCGGGACGGCGAGATACGTGAATATGTGGGTCACATTCCCGTTATACCAGAAGGAAATCGCTGTCCCGTTCGGCAAAAGGTAGGCGTATATCTGGTAGGCCGTGCCGTTAACGGTCACGTTTCCCTGAGAGAAGTCGTATGGGTTCACCCCTATCTTGGTCATCGTAACGTATGGTGCGAGCCATGACACGTTGACGTGGTGCGCCTCCAGCCACCCCCTGAACACCGGGTTGGCGAGCATTTTGGAGTTGTTACGGTAAATCGCATTCTGTGTCGCGTTAGTGTAATCGTATACACTATACTGCGGGGGGCCATAACTGCGTATGGCGCCGGTGCTGCCGGACGCGATAGATGGGGCCGACGATGCTTGTGCGGCCGCGAACACCGCGAAGCCCGACACCACCAGCAACAAGCTAAACACGACCGCTGAACCCAAAATATGACCTTTCCCCATAATCCCTTATAGAATGAGCTACGTACTTTTATATTTTGGGATAGTCGATCGATGGTGTCCGGATAAGGCTTTTCCACGCTTGGGTGTCACGCACACCACACGCTAACCCGGACACCATCCACTCTTATGAGTAACGTTTTTTGGTTGGTTCGCTCATAGTGGGTTATGGAGATCAGGGATTTCGAGGTTTATCAGCTTGGTAGTGGGGTTGCGAAGGGTCAGACCTGGGCTTCTTCGGGTATAATACTCAAGGTTACCACGTCAGATGGTGTGGTGGGGTACGGTGAGGCTGTGCCCACCCTGAGGGTTCAACCCGTGATAGCCTCCCTGAGAGAGGTGGGGAGGGTGTACAGGGGGAAGGATCCCTTTAACTTTGAGCGTAATCGGTGGGAGTGGTACAAGCACGATTTCTACCTATCCGAGTCTTTCGAGTCAACCACTGCGCTTAGCGCCTTCGACACGGCTTGCTGGGATGTTGTGGGGAAGGTGTTGGGGGCGCCGATTCACGCGTTGATGGGCGGCTCATTTAGGGATAAGGTGAGGGTTTACGCGAATGGCTGGTACCAGGATTGTGTGACACCTGAAGAGTGGTACACTAGGACTAAGGAGGTTGTGTCCAAAGGGTACACGGCTCTGAAGTTCGACCCCTTCGGGGCATACTTCGACTGGATAGACCGTGAGGGTATAAGGCTCGCCGTGGAGAGGGTTAAAGCTGTGAGGGATGCCGCTGGCGTAGGCGTCGACCTACTCATAGAGCACCACGGGCGCTTCAACCCAAACTCAGCCATAGCGGTGGCTAGGGCGCTCGAAGAGTTCGACCCACTATTCGCCGAGGAACCAGTCCACCCAGAGAACGTGGAGGGCTTAGCGAAGTATAGGCAGGCTACCAGGCTGAGGGTCGCCCTGGGGGAGAGGGTTCTAACAAAACAGCACTTTATAACACTAGCCCAAAGGGGGCTCGTGGACTTCTTCCAAGCCGACGTCGCCAACGTGGGTGGACCAACCGAGGCGAAGAAGATGGCTGTGCTGGCTGAGGCGTACGGAGTTGAGATGGCCTACCACAACGCCTTCGGACCAATACAGAACGCCGCAACCATACAATTGGATGCGGCAATACCCAACTTCCTAATCCAGGAGTCATTCTACGACTTCTTCCCTCAGTGGAAGCGTGACCTCGTATACAACTCCACACCGGTGGTTGGAGGACATTACCAGGTGAGTAAGAAACCCGGCCTCGGAGTGGATGTGAATGAAAAGCTATTAGAAGAGCTCAGGGTTGAGGGCCAAGAATACTTCAACCCGGACGAACCGGTCTGGGTGATAGGCGGCACATGGAAGAACACACGTTAAACAAAACCACACAGTGAACGAGCTCCCCACTGAGCGTGCCGTTTGGTCGCACATGGTTTAGGGGCGTGAGCACAATATATTCGGCTCTCTCCTCTGGGTATGTGCCTCCAGCGGTAACCCATTTTTGAGTTTCCGATGGTGTTCGGGGCCTTAGTTCTCACTTGGACGCTGTTGGCCTTGAAGTGTGGAGGGGTGTTGGTGGGCGCTCAGCCTCGCCTTCTCTTTCTCGAAGAATTCGACACCTCTTCTAAGGGTGTAGCCAACCATGGGTCCGAACATTAGTGTTGCGGTGGTAAGCAGCAGGGCCACGGAGTAGATGGAGTAAAACGAGGCGAAAAGTTTGCCTCCAAGGGTGGCCGGCGAATTGGAGGGTCCTTCACCGGTTGTGAGCATGGTGATATAGTAGAAGGAATCCACAAGCGACCAGCCTTCAAGTAAATGCATAATGAGTGTTGCCGCAACAATTGAGCCGAAGAAGAGCGCCAACCCCTGTAAACCTCTCCGTGAGAAGGGTGATAGAGGGTGTCTCCTAACCAACTTCAGAGGATCAAACATAAACCTAACTAGTGAGTAGGCAAAAAAGGATTTTGTCTCGCCAATATACGCAATAGTTGTTAGACTTAGAGTGAGCCACTTTGCCCTAGGGCGAAATTTTGGAAATTTTATAAACCATATTAGGGTGGGCATGTGAACAGAATTACAAGAATGCGAATACCCTTCCGGAGGAAGTCATATAGTTTAGCCAAGCTTTAATATTACTAGTCTAATATTGTTCAGTGGTCTATGGATGCTGATAGTGGCACCCTAGTGGTGCTGGTTGACGAACACGATAGGGTTATAGGTAAAGCCGAGAAGCTCAGGGCTCACAGTGATGGTGGGAAGCTGCATCGGGCGGTCTCCGTGTTTATATTCAATGCTAAGGGTGAGACGCTTTTGCAGAGAAGGGCTGATGGTAAGTACCATTCTGCTGGTCTTTGGAGTAACACTTGCTGCACTCACCCGGCTCCTGACGAGGAGCCCGAGGTGGCTGCGAGGAGGCGGCTCAAGGAGGAAATGGGTTTTGATACACCTTTAAGAGAGGGCTTCGAGTTTATATATAAGACAGATGTCGGCAACGGTCTCACTGAGTGGGAGTACGACCACGTATTCTTCGGAGCGTATAATGGCGCTGTGAAACCCAACCCAGCGGAGGTATCAGACTATAAGTGGGTCAGCTTGGACGAATTGTTGGCGGACGTTAAGCACAATCCTCAAAACTATACGCGCTGGCTGATCATACTGTTAGAGGACTATTTCGAAGAGATAAAGAATGCGTTAAACCAGGTGGCTAAATCTAAATCAGATCCGGGCGTGCACTAGAGGGTTAAACACTACACCATCACGACCTATAGCCAGTTTTTTAGAGGAAACACGAAGTGGTTATTCTTGCTTTATTTGTAGTGAGGGTGATCTGCTAAAACCCTCAAGAATCTAAATTTAAGCCAAACACAAATATACTAGTTCTAAGTGCTCAGGCTCAGTTGGCTATCAAGCCTTGTTTAGGCTTCGTTCACAAAGAAGCCTACGCCGATCGGTTTGAGACGACGGTGGTGAATGTCTCCCTTGATGCGCTGCTACGGCATCGGAGGACCGATGGCTTTGGGCGGGTTAAGCGGGGCTCGAATGGTACACGTCACGCGCTCACTGACCATGTTGGTCTGTTTCCCTATCGGGATAAAGAGTGGGACCGAACCCTGACTAGCTCCCTGAAAGGGTTCCCCCACGCCATAAATGGGTCTAAAAGTGTTTTTGAATACTCGTGGCAGCTTGCGACAATAGTTTTCATTGTTGGCTCTTTCCCCGATTGTTCATTAGGCCCAGTATGTAGTCGGCTCTGAGGGGCATCCTGTCCACCACCACGTTGTACTCTGAGAGGGCGTCTTCGACCGCGTTCACGATTGTTGGTGTGGCCGCGATGGTGCCCGCTTCACCGACGCCCTTTACACCGAGCGGGTTTCTAGGCGTGGGTGTCTCGGTTCTCGTCCACTCGATGTTTGGGAGTGTCTGGGTTGAGGGTACAAGGTACTCCGCGAAGCTCTGGGTTAGGGGCTGGCCGCCGCCGTCGTATGACACCTCCTCTGTAAGCGCCTGACCCGCGCCCTGCATGATTCCCCCGTGAACCTGACCCTCGACGAGCATTGGGTTAATAACCCTACCTATGTCGTCCACGGCGAAGTATTTGAGTACTTTAACTTCACCGGTATCCTTGTCAACTTCGACCACCGCTATGTGTGTCCCATAGGGGAAAACGTAGTCTGGTGGTGTGTACGCCGTGTATTCGTAGAGCGTTGGCTCCAAGCCTTCGGGGAGCTTCCAAGGCTTATACGCGGCGTCAGCCACCTCTTCGAACCTGATTCTCTTCGATGGGTTGGATTTTGAGTACACGAATCCGTCGCCGAACACGAGTTCGGATGAATCAGAGTCTAGGAGCTTGGAGGCTATGAGGCTCATCTTGCGCTTTATTTTCCTCGCTGAGAGAAGTGCTGCGGAGCCTGTGAGCGCAGCCGAGCGGCTCCCAGCTGTGAGTGAGCTCCAAGGTAGGAGGGCTGTGTCCCCGTGGCGCACACTCACTTTGCCTATATCTATACCGAGCTCATCCGCAACTATCTGGGCTATGGGTGTATGATGGCCTTGACCGTGTGGGTGGCCGCCGATGCTCACTATGACCTCCCCCGCGGGTGTGACTGTGACTGCGGCGGTCTGAGGTAGTCCAGGGCCGAACCCGCATATCTCGGTCCAGGTCGCCACCCCGATTCCCACGAGCCTGCCCTGGCGCCTCGCCTCCCCCTGCTCCCTCCTCAGCCTGGTATACGCGGAGAACTCTAACGCCCTATCAAGGTTGGCCTCATAGTCGGCTAGGTCGTAGGTGAGTCCCCCAGGCGTGGTGTACGGGAAGGCCTCCCTAGGTATATAGTTGATCCTCCTGATGTCCACTGGGTCCATACCCAGCTTTCTAGCTATAACACTCATGGTTCTCTCAATTAGGTAGGCGGCCTCAGGTCTACCCGCACCCCTATAGGCATCTTGGGGCACCTTATTTGTGAGAACAGAGTAGACCTCCACCCTAGTAGCCTTAATGTCGTATACACCAGTGAGCATCTGCGCTGTGAGTGAAGGGTTATCCAGAGCGCCCGGGGTGTTGTAGGCACCACTGTCAGATATGATTTTGACCCGTAGACCCAGTATCCTCCCATCCCTACGCACGGCTGCCTCAACATACTGAACCTGCCCCCTGCCATGCGTTGTGGTCACAATGTTCTCCCTACGCGTCTCAACCCACTTAACAGGCCTATTGAAACGCATCGCAGCGTATGAAACCACCACGTCCTCCGGGTACACCGATATCTTTGAGCCGAAGGCGCCACCCATATCTGGTGCGATGACACGCACACCCGACTGGGGTAATCCAAGCGTCGAGGCGAGTATATCCCTTAGCCCATGTGGGTCCTGTGTTGTGGCCCACACGGTGAGCTCACCGTTACCCCTATCATAGGATGCGAGTATCCCACGCGTCTCAAGCGGCGCGGGGGCAAGTCTCTGGTTGACTAGCCTTAGCTTCACCACGAGGTCAGCCTTGGCGAAGGCGTCTTCAACGTCGCCCACCGTGTTCACCGAGTGGTAGCACACATTACTCTTGAGGTGGTCGTGGACGAGGGGACTACCCGGTTTGAGTGCTTCCTCCACGTCGACCACAGCCTCGAGCGGCTCATACTCCACCCGCACGAGTTCCACCGCGTCCTCAGCCGTGTACCGATCCCTAGCCAAAACAACAGCAACAGCTTCACCCACATACCTAGTAACATCCACTGCAAGGGGCCTCCTAGGGGTGGGCTTCTTCTCAGCGTCCTCATCAACTGTGGGCAGATTACCAACCCCCTCCAGATCCTTCGCTGTGAGAACGCCTATGACTCCTTCAAGCCTGAGAGCCTCGCTGGGGTCTACCCCAACAATCTTAGCGTGGGCGTAAGGGCTCCTCACAAAGGCAGCGTACACCATACCCTCAACCCTAAGATCACCTATGAAGCCCCCAAGCCCCCTAACCAGCTTAAGGTCCTCAACCCTCCTAAGAGGCTTCCCCACGAACCCCTCCCTTTCAGGCTGAGGTTTAACACCGCGGCGTTCCTCAACAACCACACTCGCAGCGCTCATATCCACCAAATCAAAGGATACACCCAACATAATATAATTTTTCCTATTCACCGCCAACTAAGTGTAAACCATACATCCATCCCCTCATTATTAACATCGGTAGCTCGGCCTAGTGTGACGATATCTGCGTGAACAGATAAAAGTATGAACTTTTCAAGGCCTCGCCCTCCGGGGCGGGGTGGCTTACTTAACCTGATGTTTTAACGGTGTCCTCTGGTGTCTCCTTTAACTATGTACCACGTTCCTAGGGCTTTAGCGCACACCCTCCCATCAGCGTCCGCAACTTCACCCTCGGCCACCGCCAGTCTACCACCCATTCTAACGATCCGCCCAACCGCCTTAAACGGAGGCTTATTGAGTTGCTCTAGGAAGTTCACCTTTAACTCCACTGTGAACTGGTCGACACCTTGGTTACGCGATATTACGGCCAAGCCGCAAACGGAGTCTAACACGTACATTATTATGCCGCCGTGCACCATGCCCCCTCTCCTCCTAATCTCCTCACTCATAGGGAAGCTTATCTCAGCGTAGCCCTCCCCGAGTTTTACCACGCGGAAGCCAGCCTTAGCGAAGAGTGGGCTCTCAGAGTACATTAGGGTGTTCAGGGCGTCCTCCACGCTCCCACCGTTCCTCTTAGCCTCCTCCAACACCGACCAAATAGTACTCCTCCCACTATCTTTACTCATCACACTGTCACCCAGGATCACACTTTTTTGAGAGTATGCCTCCCAAGCATTGTCCTGCTTGGTAGAGCTACCCATTGGTTATCATACTCACTTTGAGTTTTAAGAGTTTGTGTTTCTACACATAAACCTTAAAGGTTTGTCTTGGAGTTGGGATTAGGGATTTGAGCTCGAACCAGAAGATTCTCGAGGCAGTGGATATCTCGTATACATTCCAGAATGGATTCACTGTGTTCGATGGGGTGAGCTTGGATGTGTGTGAGAATGAGCTCGTCGCCATCGTTGGCCCCTCTGGGGTGGGTAAGTCCACTCTTCTCAGGATTCTCGGGGGATTCATCCAGCCCCATAGGGGTGAAGTTAGACTTCTGGGTAGGAGGATAACCTCCCCGACACCTGAGATTGCGTTGATACACCAATCCATAGTCACTTTTCCATGGATGACCGCGCTTGAGAATGTTATGCTTTCACTTAAACCCAAAAAGGTTCCGCGTGATGAAGCGGAGAAGATCGCGAGGAAAATGCTTGAAATCGTGGGCCTCACAGGGTTCGAAGACCTCTACCCCAAGGAGATGAGCGGTGGCATGCGTCAGAGGGTGGCCATAGCCCGAGCGCTCGCAGCCGACCCAGTTGTGCTCCTCATGGATGAGCCGTTCTCACACTTGGATGAGCTCACCGCGGAGGGTTTAAGACAGGAAATCTACCAAATACTCTTCAGTGTAAACTATCTTAAGGCGGTGGTGCTTGTCTCACACAACCTTAACGAGGTGATCGAGCTCGCAGACAAGATATTCGTGCTCAACGGGTCACCCGCTAGGGTGGTTAAACTAATAGATGTTGACCTTGAGCGTCCACGCAACCCGAAGGATGAGAGATTCGCCGAATACCTGGATATGCTCTACAACTTCCTCACACCAGTACAGAAGCACGTTGCGCAGAGGTGAGCTACTTGAACCCAATCGTGGTCATCACGCTCGCGGTGCTCGCGACCACGGTCAGGGTTTTCGGGCTCATAGGCCTATCGATCCTAACAGGCTGGCTCCTTGGATACTTAGCGGTTAAGGACCGTGTTTTTGAAAACGTCTACGTCTCCGTGATAGAGGTCTTGGAGTCGGTTCCCGTCATATCCTTCTTCCCCGTGGTGCTCATATTCTTCGTTGAAAAAATAGGTGGGCCTGTGGGTGTTGAGCTTGCCGCTGACTTCCTAGTGTTCACAGCCGTGGTGTGGAACATTTGGATGGGTATCTACCAAGCGTTCAAGACGCTTCCCAGCGAGATTTTGGAGGTCTCACAGAACTATAAGCTGGGGTTCCTTGAGCGTATGAGGAACATATATATCCCGTTTTCGCTTCCACGCATATCCGCGAACCTCTTCCCAAGTGCCGCTGACGGCTTCTTCTACATCACTGTGAGTGAAGTGATAAGCGTGGGCACAACCAGCTACTCAACCTTCGGTATAGGCTCAGTTCTACAGTCGCTCACAGCTTCAAACGAGCTCAACTACGTGTTCTACGCCATGCTTATAATGGGTGTGGTGATAGTGGGTGTCACACTAGGCCTACGTGAATTCGCCAACTATACTGTCTCCAAGTATACCCTGGATACGGACACGCCGATAACTAGGAGGGGTAGGCCACGCCTCAGGTACACCGTGAGGTTCTCTGCTCTTCTCAGCAGGAGCGCGATTCAGCGGCTCTCATCATACACCCGTAGACAGATCCTGGGAAGCATCAGGCTACGTAGAGGTCAGGCTGAAGGAGCGCCGCACGTCGTGGGTGGTCACAGGTGGAGTCTGGTAACGAAGATCGTGGGTATTGCCATCCTCGGCTTACTCGTATGGGGCATCACAGCCACAGTAGTATCCGTTCCCACCAAGATTTGGATGCATGATTTCACGAATACGCCAAACATAGTGGTCAACATGGTTTACGACTATCTCCGCGTGGGCATCATCGCCCTAGTTTCCCTGGCAATCACCGTTACACTGGGCTATCTATTGGCCGTGAATCATAAGGCTGAGAGGGTGGGGGTGCCCCTAATACAGGTTGTCTTCGCCTACCCCGCGCCTCTCTACTTCCCCCTCCTATTCGCTTACACACTTCCAGGTGCGAGGAGCGTGTTTGGGCCGCTCACCTCAGAGTTCTACGTTATACTCTTAGGGTTCATAAGCACATTCTACTATGTTTTCTTTAGTTTCTGGATGGGTGTCAAATCCATCCCCCACGAGTACTGGGAGGTCATGAGGAATATGGGTATGGGGTTCACACAGAAGTTGCGCTATATTATTCTGCCCGGCACGTTCCCCTATATTATTGCGGGTATAAGTTCAACAATCAACAGTGCGTGGGGTGGTCTGATGCTCGCCGAGTATTGGCCCGGCATATATGATTCTCACACCCTGACGGTTAGGCACGGGCTCATGAAGCTTTTGGATGTTAGCACGGTTGGGGGTGACCTCGCGTTGGCTGCGTGGGCGAGCCTAATATTCGGCGTGGTTGTAGCCGCTTACTCCATACTGTTTACTAGGAGGATGCTTGACCTGTCACGTAAACGCTATGTTGTTGAGGAAGGTATATACGCGGCATGAGAAAGCTGGTAATGTTTATATAGCTGGTTAACTTATTTAACTATGGTGTTTTTCCTTGGAAGTGCGATTGGTTTCACGCATACTTAGAAGTAAGCCCACGCTTGAAGGAGCGGGTGTAAGGGTCAACAGGGCGTTCGGTGGACCCGACCTCGCATACCTCTTCGACCCATTCCTCCTACTAGATGATTTCGGCTCAAGATACCCCCACGAGTATCTACAGGGCTTCCCCTGGCATCCGCATAGGGGTATAGAGACAATCACATACCTAGTTAAAGGCGAGGTCCACCACGAAGATAGCACGGGTACCAAAGGTGTGATAAAGACGGGCGACCTACAGTGGATGACCGCTGGAAGCGGCATCTTTCACTCCGAAATGCCCAAACCCGAAAAGAAGAAGGTAAACGACAAAGACGTCATCGACCCCGAGGTTAGGGGATTCCAGCTATGGGTCAACCTCCCAGCCAGTGATAAGATGACCGACCCAAAGTACAGGAACCTTGAGGGGTCAAACGTGCCCCAAGCCGAGTTGGATGATGGGAGCAGGGTGAAGATTGTGGCGGGTGAAATAAAGCGTATACCAAGGCTTGGGTCAGTTAAGGGTCCAGTAGCCGACTCCCTTGTGGATGTGAACTACTTGGATTTCGACGTGGTGGAGAACACCCAGCTCGAGTATACAGTGAAGGATGGGTACACAGCCTTCGCATACGTTGTTGACGGGGAAGCATACTTCGACCCAAAAACCCAGACGCCGGTGGGACCGAAAAGCGTGGTTCTCTTCAACTATGATGGGGACACAATACGCATAAGAACCCAGGAATCTAGGGCACGCTTCCTACTAGTCTCAGGGAGACCACTCAACGAGCCCATAGCGTGGTATGGTCCAATAGTTATGAACACAAACGAACAACTCATGCAGGCACTCCACGACTTGCAGACGGGTGAGTTCGTGAAGACGAAGGCAACATCATACGACTACATAAAGTATTAGTCAATCAACACCTCCCCTCCTACTGACCTATCGGAGAACCTCCAACCCCCCTGCCTACTTCACACCGTCCAAAAGGTTTATTATCCTTTTTGTGATGGTTAACACTTAGGGTGTGGGTCGAAACTATCTGTTTTGTTGGGTTTGCCTCATTAAATCTGAACCTCTGCTGTTCTTAACACGTATTCCTCGTCATCCTTAGCCAAGAAGCCAGAATAAACCCCCCATTCTATAAGTGTCAACTCTAAATCGTATTTGCCTGAAGGTGAGACGTAGAGCTGTATGCCCTTCTCCCGTAGTCTTTCAAGCAGCTCTTCCGGGGTGAACCTTCTAAGCTCCGACGCTGTCTTAAACGGCTCAGCCAGCTTAAGAGACCTGCGGATAATCTCCTTCCTCTTCTTCAACCCTGACTTAACGAACTCTATGCCCTTATCCGTAATCATGATGTCACCCTCACCAATAGTTACGAAGCCCAGTGTATTAGCGGTATAAACGATGGGCATAAGGTCGTCCAAGTCTACTTCTAACTCCTTTTCAAGGATATATAGATCAGTCTTACCCCCAAAGGTATTCAAGATCACATAGAGCAGACCAACTAGGTCCGCCACCCTCGAATTGGGGTGAATCGTCAGATTACTACTCATTCTCATAACACTCTCCATCCATATTTATAGACTTTTTGGAAGATTCCACTAATATGTGCAAATAATATTCTTTAGCTAACCGCCCCATTATACGTGGAGGCTGAGGCCCATCATTATTTGTTTGCATGCGCCACTGTAACCCAACGCTGTCTACGGGTTTACGAGGGCCTCTAAACGGTAATCTCACAGGTCAAATATGATAACTCATAATGGTTAATTTCAAAATTATTCTATTTTTACGCCGAAGATATGATTGCCTATCTCTGAGTATTTTACATTACACTAATAGTATTCTTATGTACGTAGGTTAACTCTCCTACTAAAGCTATATGTATGAACCAAGGGTTGTTTTACCCAGTGAGTGTTGATAGCTGTGAACGGTGAATACTAATGGTTGGAATAATTAATTACCTCAGACCCAATAAGCGTTTTTCTGAGAGACTTAACAAAGCGCTTAAACACGGCAAATTCACGGAAGAGGAGAGGGTTATAATAAGGGGTAGACCCAACCCAGTGACACTAGAGGTGATGCAGGAGTATGGTATCACAGGATGGCCCAAGGAGCTAGACAAAAAAGTGGGGGTCTGTGAAAAACTACTTATTAAAGGCGTACTCGAGAACAACGCCCAACTTGCAGCAATCGCCTACGAGTGTTTAAGGGTACTAGCATATACAGCAACCAACATCACACAGAAACCCGAAGAAGAATCCAAGGAAAAAATCCAAGTAAACGCCTAAACCGAAACCCTGTGGGCACAAATTATACACTTTCCCAACACAACCCCTTTTTGGGGGCTCGAAGACCCCAACCATGATACCAGGTATCCCCCCAACACAATAGAGCTCGGGCCTATTCTTACACCCCTCTACCCAGAACATTTCTAAGGAGTAATGGGGCGTGTAGAGAGCTCCCAGCTTACTTGGCTAGCCGCCAACATTATAAAGTTTCCAAAACCTCGCCTTTTAAGGCGCAGAGTCTATCAGTGCCTGTTTCTCTCTTCTGGTTGCTTGGAATGGTTCCCTGTCAAGCCGCCTTTTAAGGCGGGGATTCAGAAAAGGATAAATACGTGTGTGGGGGAGTTGCTGGCGTGGGTGTAAGGGCTTATCGATTCCGAGCGTACTCATCGAAGACCACTGCGCGGGTGTTAGAAACCCAGCTCCAAGTAGCCTGCAGACTCTACAACACGCTCTTGCACGCCGAAGAGGAGGAGTATAAGAAAAACAAGCACACTATGGGTAGAAACGAGCTAAGACAGCTCGCTTTGGACTTAAGAAAGCGGAACCCAGAGTTCCAAGCTCTGCATTCGCAGGTTGCGCAGCAGGTCGCTGATAGGTTCTACCAAGCTCGAAAAAGGTTCTTCGAGGGCCTCGCGAACAAGCCTAAGACAAAGAAGCCCCACAAGTACCTCTCCTTGGTTCACCCCCAGAGTGGCTGGAGGCTTTCGAATATCAGGGCGGTGGGACAAGGCGAAAACACAGAGAAAAAGAAGGCTCGTCTATACCTGAGTAAAATAGGCTTCTTCACCGTGGTGATACACAGGGATTTCCCCCTGGGCCGGGTGTGCCAGGTGTGCATCAAGCTCAATCCTTCAGGACGCATATACGTGGTGTTCCTCGTAGAAGGGGAAGAGGCACCAAACGAGGAGAAGTGTGCGGGCGAGCCGAAAAAAGCGGTTGCCGTGGACGTGGGTATAACAAGGCTTGCCACTTTGTCGGACGGGCGCTTCCTCGAAAATCCGAAGCCGCTTGAGCACTCACTTGAAAGGATTAAGTTGCTCCAGAGGAGCCTCTCTAGGAAGAAGTTTCTTTCCAAAAACTGGTTTAAGATAAAGAAGAAGCTTGCTAAGGAGTATGAGTACGCAAAGGATTTCAGGTGCGACTTGTTCTTTAAACTCGGTGCTCTTCTTGTAAAGGAGTACGACCTGCTAGTTCTAGAGGATTTAAACGTCGAGGGTTTGATAGGAAAAGGGGAAACTAGGAAGAGGAGACTCAGGCTTTACGACTCCTCGTTTTCAGAGCTAAGAAGGATTCTTGAGTGGGAGTTTTCAAAGCTCGGTAAAGCCGTGCTCGCTGTTCCCGCGTATAACTCTTCCCGCGAGTGTTTCTGGTGTGGTGGAATCAATCGGGGTTTGACTTTGGAGGACAGGGTTTTCCGCTGTCCGCACTGTGGCTTTACTCTTGACCGGGACCTCAACGCTTCTCTGGTTCTTTTAAGGCGTGCAGGGTGGGTGCCACCCGGTGTGCCTGTGGAGCTCCGCCCTCTACCTCCTCTTCCCTCCTTGGGGCTAGAGAGGAGGCAAGGTGGGGCGATGATGCGGGAAGCTCCGCCCTTTAGGGCGGGGTAGCTCACCATCATCTGGCCAATAGCTCATAGGATTAGCATAGAATTTATATATGTATGGTATGTGAAGTATGGGTGCCCAACGTATCCCCTAAGAGGAAGGAGTATTTCCCACATAAGGGCAAAAGAAAGGTATCCTTTATCCTCGAATCCCTTCTGGTGGCGACCGTGCTATCACTCTTCATAGTTGGG